>Ga0194061_1000431_pt1 | contig 25687 bp, 23 predicted proteins | sample SepL2221m_MetaG_FD_163423 | JGI IMG/M metagenome (GOLD analysis project Ga0194061, IMG submission 163423) | Anoxic zone freshwater microbial communities from boreal shield lake in IISD Experimental Lakes Area, Ontario, Canada - Sep2016-L224-21m | ecosystem: Environmental > Aquatic > Freshwater >... | reverse complement strand
GGCCTGATCCATCCGCCCTTTGGCATGCTGTTGTTCGTGACCAAGGCGCTCACCGGCATTCCCATCGGCGAAATGATGAAGGAGGGCTGGCCCTTCCTCATTATGCTGCTCCTCTTGCTGCTCGCCATGACGCTGTTCCCGCAAATCGTGCTGTGGCTGCCGCAGACGATGGGGTATGTGACGCGCTGAGGGTGATGGCTGACAACACGCCCGCAGGGCTTGTTGCGGCGGAGGCTAAAGTGAGCGAAGCGAACGTTAAGCGCGAAGCGCGGCCAGAGCCAAGAGCCGCTCTGGTGGCGGGTTTCCAGCCATCTTCCTACGCAAACCGCCGTCATTCCCGCGCAAGCGGGAATCCATGGGGTTGCTTCTTCGTTGAACGCTTAGCGCCTTTCTCTTGACCTTGCGGTTTCACTCCCCTGCGGGGAGCGAGTCACTTTCTTTTCTCGCGCAAAGAAAGTAACCAAAGAAAGCGCGCCCGGAGGTGACGGTCGCTGCGCGACTCCCCTGCGATGCTCGCGCCCCCGGGCCGGTCCATAAACTCGGCCCTGCGGGCCTCAGGCATATGGACCGACCATTCCCCGGGGCCACTGCGCTTCTCGGCGTCACCAACGGGGAGGCAGGTCAAAACCACTGCGGCGCCGGTAATGTTCCTTCGTTGTCAAAATTTTGGAACGAGGCCATCGCAACGCTTGATACATCGCAAGGGACTGTGCAGAATGGCCCTGAGCGGGTGCAAACCGCCAACTATTTTGTCACCCGAAAGTTTTCTATTTTTGCCAGTTAGGCCTGGGAGAACGAGTCCCGGTGATCACCGCATCCCATAGTCAACTGATGGCGCAATACAACGAGTGGATGAACTCCAGAATGTACGCGCTGTGCGCCTCCCTGCCTGACACAGAGCTTCACAAAGACCGCGGCGCGTTCTTCAAGTCGATCTACGCCACCCTTAATCACATCGCGTATGGCGACCTCGCATTTTTATCCCGTTTCACGGGTAATCCGGGCATCGTCCCCGAACCCGGGGTTGATCTCTTCGGCTCGTTCGCCCTCTTGCGAACAGAGCGTGCGGCACTGGACCAGCGCATTCTGGCCTGGTCGGAGGCGCTTTCCCCGGCCTGGCTTGGCGAGTCGCTGACCTACACAAGCAAAATTGACGGCAAGGTCCGGACGGTTCAAAAGTGGGTGCTTGTCACGCACCTGTTCAATCACCAGACACACCACCGGGGCCAGGTCACCACACTGCTTTCGCAAATGGGTCTGGATATCGGCACTACTGACATTCCGTTTATGTCGCAATTCCATGCCCAAGCCTGACCCTTCGCTCCAGCCGGCGTGTTACGGCCTGCGTGCCCGGCCGGGCTAAAACGTCATGGCCGTGGGTCGTGCAATGCCAGATGCGTGAAATGGCGTAGGTGATGAAGACGCAGATCGCGCCCATGAGCAGCGTGGCGGCGAGGAACACCTTGTCGGCAAAGAGCTCGACGTGGTGCATCCGTCACCACCTACCAGCCGTTGCTGCGTTCCCAGGTGGCGGCGATCCCGCCACGGTCGTCCAGCACCGTGTAGCGCGGATACTGCGCGCCGGTGGCGCAGGCGTGGTTGGGGAGAATGCGCAGTTGCGTGCCCAGCGGCAGGTCAAGGGTCCGCGCCGGGTCGCCGGAACGGTGGGCGATGATGCCGTGCTCCTGGTTGGCCTGCGCCATGATGTAGTCATCGAGCACGCGGCCGCCTTCGTCGCATACGAGGCCGTAGCCCTGGTCGACAGGCTGGCTCGCGGTGCCGCGGTCGCGCGACATCGCCATCCAGCCGGCGTCGACGATGGTCCAGCCCTTGTCGCGCTGGTGGCCTATCACCGTGGTGAGCACCGACAGCGCAATGTCCGCGGTCTTGCACACGCCCAGTCCGGCCATAACCAGGTCAAAAAACACGAATACGCCGGCGCGCACTTCGGTCACCCCCGCGAATGATTCGGCGAACAAGGCCGTCGGGGTCGAGCCGACGCTGACCACGGGGCAGGGCAGGCCGGCTGCGTGCAGCGCGCTCGCGGCGGTGACAACCGCCAGGCGCTCCTGTTCCGCCATGGCCGTGATGGCGTTGCTGCCCTTGCAGTTGTAGGAACTGCCGGCATGGGTCATCACGCCCGCAAGGTCGATGCCTTGCCCGTGCATGAATGTTCCCAGCGGCACCAGCGCCGCTGCATCAGGGGCGAGGCCGGAGCGGTGGCCGTCGCAGTCGATTTCCATCATCGCGGCAAAGCGCCGGCCGGAACTGCGCGCGAAAGCGGCCACCTGCTGCGCCGCCGCCATGCTGTCGAGGACGATGGTCATGCGCACGCCCCTGGCGAGCAAGGCCGCCACATGCGCGAGTTTTCCCGGCGCGATGGCCACGGCGTAGAGCATGTCGCGCACGCCGTGTGCGGCGAAATATTCGGCCTCGTGCAGTGTCGAAACGGTGATCGGCCCCTCCGGTGTGCTCATCAGCCGGCGCGCCACCTCTATGCATTTGTTGGTTTTTACGTGCGGGCGAAAAACGACGCCGGCCGCGGCGAGCTTCGCTTTCATGCGCGCGATGTTGCGCTGCATGCGTGCTTCATCGAGCAGCAGCGCGGGGGTCTCGAGGCTGGCGGTGTCGGGCATGGTCGGGGCGGGGCCGGGAATAATGGAGGCAATTATGCCGGCAGCCAGTATAGGTGCAAACGCGGCATCGTCCGCGCTTGCCCGGGGAAAACCCGTTGTTGGTGAAAAAGTTAAACTCAGCCTGTCTGTTTCCCACCGCGCGCATTGCCCGGAGTCCCATGTCGCTTTTGGCACGCTTGCTCGATCAGATCGGTCCGCGTTCTTCGTCTGACCGCGGCGCCGCATCGCCATCGCCCGCCGCGAGCGCGGCCGCGGCTTCGCTGCGCTCGCCGCGGCGCGACTATCCGTCTTCGGCCGAAGGGTTGCGTGGCGACAAGCTGATGCAGCGGGACTGGTATTACGGTGTCGAATTGCTGGAGGGCGTCGGCATGCAGGGCATGTTCCCGCTCGAGCTGCCGATGCTGCCGCGGCTCATGATGCGCAACTGCGACCTCACCGGTGCGGAGTGCCTCGACCTGGGCACCATGGAAGGCCTGATGCCGGTGCTGATGCGCCGCGGCGGCGCGTCGCGCGTCGTCGCCACCGATGCCAGCGTGCACTGCCTTGAGAAAATCGACGCGGTCAAGCACTACCATGGCGTGGATTTTGATTTCCGCACCGTCGGCCTGATGTACGACTTGTACAAAAAATTTCCCGGCGAGGGTTTCGACCTGATCAATTGCTCCGGCCTGCTCTACCACGTTGTCTCGCCCATGCACGTGTTGCTGGGCGTGCGTCCGCTGCTCAAGCGCAACGGTTTGATGATTGTCTCGACCAACGTTGTGCTGTCCGAGCGCTGCCTGATGGAGTTCAACGACGGCGGCCGGCTGCAGGAGGAAACCAACACCTTCTGGTATTTGTCGGTGAAATACCTCGATTACATGCTGCGTTTTCTAAAGCTGCAACCGATCGATTGCACGTTTTATCCGCATCGGCTGATCCGCTCGGACGTGCGTTATGTCGCCGACGTCCCCTCGGGCTACATGTCGGTGGTGTGCCGGGCAAATGATGCGGTGCTACCCGCCGGAGGCGAGGTGTGGATGGGCAAGGCGGTGACCGAATCCTGGGAAATGACCGGGCTCACCGACTGGGAGCGCGCATCCGGCCAGTCGCGCTCGGCCATTCGTTATAAGAAGCAGCCGGATGCGGCGTTTTGGCGGCCGGACGGCGGTGGCATTGATTTGCATGCGGCGGTGCTGGCGGCGCCCGAACCGGCACCGGCGACCGATCTTGCCGACGCGCACTTTCTGCGGCTGGCAGACATGAGCTAGTGTTGGCTGGTGCGGTGTTGCGCTGTCCGGTTTTGTCTTCACGGCAGAGCATCGACTGGAAAGCCAAGACTGACGGGCTTCTCCAGCCGGTTGCCATGGTAAAAAACGCCGCGGCGCGGCATTTTTAAACTGGTTTCAGGTTTGGATTGACTGCCGAACGATCGTTCGGTAGTCTTGCCCCATGCCTGCCAGCGCTTCCCCCGACGCCCTTATTGGAGCATGTGGTTTTAGTACACGACTGCTCCTGCGCCGGCCGCTGTTTGCAGCCCCTGCGGATTGCAATGCACGATCATGACTTCCCTTGCCACCATGTTGCAGACCGGCCGGGTCTGGCGCGGCGCATCTGTCTCGGCCGGCGGCCAAGCCGGCCTTCCCAGCGGCTTTGCCGCGCTTGATGAACAACTGCCCGGCGGCGGCTGGCCGGCAGGCGCGCTCACCGAAATCCTGCCCGCCCACGAGGGCATAGGCGAGCTGCGCCTGCTCGGGCCGGCTTTGGCGCGCCTGTCGGCGCAGGGGCGCACGCTCGCCTGGATCGCGCCGCCTTACCTGCCTTATGCGCCGGCGCTGGCCGCCGCCGGCATCGCCTTGCCGCGCATCGTCATCGTGCGCACCACCCATGCCCGCGACGCGCTGTGGGCGGCCGAGCAGGCGCTGCGCTCCAACGCCTGCGGCGCGGTGTTGTGCTGGCTCGAGCGCCCGCGCTACCCGGACCTGCGCCGCCTGCAGGTGGCGGCCGAGGGCGGCGATGCGGCGGGTTTTGTCTTTCGAAAACCCGTGGCGGTGAATGAATCATCACCGGCGCCGCTGCGCTTGTCACTGGCCACCGACGCGGGTGGCTTGGCGGTGCACATCCTCAAGCGCCGCGGCGGGCCGCTCACCCGGCCGGTGCTCATCCCGGCGCTCGCCGCGCCTTTCAGTTCTCCGTATACGCAACAGCATGCGCAACAGCGCGCGCAACAACAAACCCGCCATGCTCTGGATCGCCTGTCACCTGCCGCGGCTGCCGCTAGAACTGTTCGCCTCGCCCACGCCTGAGCCCTTTGCCGTCGCCCAGGGGCGGCGCATTGCCGCCTGCGACAACAAGGCGCTCTCTCGCGGCGTGCGGCCGGGCATGACGGTGGCGGCCGCCACCGCCATCGCGCCGCGGCTGCGGGTGAAGCCGCGCGACGCCGCCGGCGAGACCGAGGCGCTGCTCACCCTTGCCGCCTGGTGCGGCCAGTTCACGCCCAATGTCGCGCTGGAGTTTCCCGACACGGTGCTGCTCGAGGTGTCGGCCAGCCTGACGCTGTTCAAGGGACTGGAGCCGGTGCTTCACGCCCTGCGCAGCGGGTTCAAGGACATGCATTACAGCGCGCAGATCGCCTGTGCGCCCACGCCGCTGGCGGCAAGCTGGCTGGCACGGGTGGGGGCGGCGCATGCCGTTGACCAGGGTATTTCACTGGAGAGCGTGCTTGCCGGACTGCCGGTTGCGCTGGTCGATGCACATACACAAACACATACACAAACGCAGGGCGACTGGCTGGACGCCTTTGAAAAAATGGGCATCAGCACCATTGGCGCGCTGCTCGCGCAACCGCGCGCCGAACTCACGCAGCGTTTCGGCCATGCGCTGTGCGAGCGCCTCGACCAGGCCCTCGGGCGCATCGCCGATCCGCGCATCTGGGTGGTGCCGCCAGAGCAATTCGCCGCCAATCTCGAACTGCCGGCCGAGGTGAGTCAGGCCGAGGCGCTGCTGTTTGCCGCGCGCCGTCTGCTGCTGCAACTGGGCGGCTTCCTGCAGGCGCGTTGCTGCGGCGTGCAGCGTTTCAGCCTGCGCCTCGCGCACCGCGAGCGCACCACCGAAATCCAGATCGGGCTGGTGACCCCCTCGCGCGACGCCGAGCATTTCACATTGTTGTTGCGTGAACGCCTTGGTGCCACCGCGTTGCCCGAGCCGGTGCGCTCCATGCGCCTTGAGGCCGCTGACATCCAGCCGCTGCCGGGCGGGTCGCAGCCGCTGTTTGCCGGGTTTGGAACCGGAACCGGCGGTGAAAAAGGCGACTGGCAGCGCCTGGTCGAACGCTTGCGTGCGCGCCTTGGCGGCGAACAGGTGGGCGGACTCGCACTCGCGCCCGAACACCGGCCCGAGCGCGCCAGCCTCAGCGTTAACAGTGTTAGCAGCGGTGCCGGGCTGGGTGCGAAGCAGCTTGCATTGCGCTTTGGTGACCGCCCGCTGTGGCTCCTGCCCGAGCCGCGACCGCTGCCCGAACTCGGGGCCGCGCCCCAGCACGAAGGGCCGCTCGCCCTCATCGCCGGTCCCGAGCGCATCGAGTCGGGCTGGTGGGACGAGGGCGGCGTCAAGCGCGACTATTTTGTCGCACGCACCCAGGCATTGTCCTACGTCTGGATCTACCGCGAGCGCCAGCCGGCGGGGCGCTGGTATTTGCATGGGTTGTTTGCATAAGAGTTGTGTCCGCTACGAACGCTCTTATTAAATTCGTCATCCCCGCGAAAGCGGGGATCCAGTGACTTTTTGACTTTAAACCTGAACGACGCTGGATCCCCGCTTTCGCGGGGATGACGGCGTAAAAGCATTTCATTTTTCGGTGCCCCATGTACTCCGCCCTGCCCGCCTATGCGGAACTGCATTGCCTGTCCAACTTCAGCTTCCTGCGCGGCGCATCGCACGCGGCTGAACTGGTTGCGCGTGCGGCCGGGCTCGGTTATGCGGCCCTTGCCATCACCGACGAGTGCTCGCTTGCCGGCATTGTGCGCGCGCATGTCGCCGCGAAGGAGGCGGGGCTGCACCTGATTGCCGGCAGTGAAATAAAACTCGCCGACGGCCCGCGCCTGGTGCTGCTGGCCACCGACCGCGCCGGCTACGGCCGGCTCTCGGCGCTGATCACCCTTGGCCGGCGGCGCGAAAAAAAAGGCGGCTACCGCCTGCTGCGCGCCGACCTTGACGAGCAGGCCGGCCTGCCCGGCTGCCTCGCGCTGCTGGTGCCGGATGAAACCACCGGCTCCGCCGAGGCGCGCTGGTTCGCACAGTGTTTTGCCGGCTGCGGCTGGATCGCCGTGGAGTTGCACAAGGGCGCGGATGACCGCGCGCGCCTCGCACAATTGCGCGAGCTTGCGCGAGACAGCGGGCTGCCGCTCGTGGCCGCAGGCGGCGTGCTGATGCACCGGCGCTCGCGCCAGCCCTTGCACGACGTGCTCACCGCCATCCGCCTGCGCACGAGCGTGGCGCGTTGCGGCCATGCGCTGCAACCCAATGCCGAGCGCCACCTGCGCCAGCGCATGCACCTGGCGCAGGTCTATCCGCCGGAGTTGCTCGCGGCCACCCTGGATATCGCCGCGCGCTGCACGTTTTCCCTAGCCAGCCTGCGCTACGAATACCCGGAGGAGCTGGTGCCAGCGGGCGAAACACCGGCCGGCCATTTGCGCGCCCTCACACTGCGCGGCCTCGCCAAACGCTTCCCGCAAGGCGTGCCGGACAAGGTGGGTGTGCTCATCGAGCGCGAACTCAAGCTCATCGCCGAGCTCGGTTACGAACCGTTTTTTCTCACCGTCGAGGACATCGTCGCCTTCGCCAAGAGGAGCGGCATCCTCTGCCAGGGCCGCGGCTCTGCCGCCAATTCGGCGGTCTGTTACGCGCTGTGCATCACCGAGGTCGACCCGGCGCGCATGTCGATGCTGTTCGAGCGCTTTATCTCGAAGGAGCGCAACGAGCCGCCGGACATCGACGTCGATTTCGAGCACGAGCGGCGCGAAGAGGTGATCCAGTACATCTACGCCAAGTACGGCCGCGAGCGCGCGGCCCTGGCCGCCACGGTGATCTGTTACCGCCCGAAAAGCGCGTTGCGCGATGCCGGCAAGGCGCTGGGCCTGGAAAACGACCAGGCCGAGCGCCTGTCGCGCGCCATCGCCTGGTGGGATGACAAAAAAGACCTTGCGGCGCGGTTTCGTGAAGCCGGCTTTGACCCGGAGTCGCCCTTGATGCGCCGCCTGCAGGTGATTGCCGACACGCTGATGGGTTTTCCGCGCCACCTGTCGCAGCATGTCGGCGGCTTTGTCATTTCACGCGGCCCCTTGTCCGAACTGGTGCCGGTGGAGAACGCCGCCATGGCCGATCGTTCGGTCATACAGTGGGACAAGGACGATCTTGACGCCCTCGGCCTGCTCAAGGTCGATGTGCTGGCGCTGGGCATGCTCACCGCCATACGCCGCGCCTTCGACATGGTTGCGCAGCGCCATGGCCGGCCCTTTGGCATGGGCGAGGTGCCGCCCGAGGACGCGGCGGTGTACGCCATGCTGCAGCAGGGCGATTCGATCGGCGTGTTCCAGGTCGAATCGCGCGCGCAGATTTCCATGCTGCCGCGCCTGAAGCCGGCGAACTTTTACGACCTGGTGATCGAGGTGGCGATCGTGCGCCCGGGGCCGATACAAGGGGGCATGGTCCATCCGTATTTGCGCCGCAGGCAGGGCCTCGAAAAAGTGTCCTACCCGAGCGAGGCGGTGAGGGGCGTGCTAGCGCGCACCTTGGGCGTGCCCATTTTCCAGGAACAGGTGATGCAGCTGGCCGTGGTGGCGGCGGGGTTTTCGCCGGGCGAAGCCGACCAGCTGCGCCGCTCGATGGCGGCGTGGAAGCGAAAGGGCGGGCTCGGGCACCTGGAATCGCGCCTCATCAATGGCATGCTGGCGCGCGGTTACACGGCCGAATTCGCCCAGGCCATTTACCGGCAGATACTGGGTTTTGGCGAGTACGGTTTTCCCGAGTCGCACTCGGCGAGTTTCGCGCTGCTTGTCTATGTGTCGGCCTGGATCAAGTGCCACGAGCCGGCGGCTTTTCTCGCCGCCCTGCTCAACAGCCAGCCCATGGGGTTTTATGCCCCGGCGCAACTGGTGCAGGACGCGCAACGCCACGGCGTGCAAGTGCGCGCCGTTGATGTGCAGGTGAGCGCGCACGAATGCGTGCTTGAAGCCGCGGGTGACGGCGTGGCGGTGCGCCTGGGCTTGCTCATGGTCAAGGGCTTGTCCGGTGGGGGTGCGGTGCGCCTGGTTGAAGCGCGGGTGCGGGGTGAATTTGAGTCGGTTGCCGATGTCGCCGCGCGGGCGAAGCTCGATGCGCGCGACCTGAAGGCGCTGGCTGCCGCAGGCGCGTTGGTCGCGCTGTCCGAGCACCGCCGCCGCGCCTACTGGGACGTCGCCGGCATTCAAAAGCAGGCCGGACTGTTTGACGGTATGCAGGTGAACGAATCCGCACCCGTGCTTGCCGCACCCTCCGAGGGGGCGGATATCGTCGCTGATTACAAAAGCACCGGTCTCACCCTCGGTCGCCATCCGCTGGCCTTGCTGCGAACACGTCTTGCCGAACTGCGTTTTGCCACGGCAGCGCAAATCGGCGCGCTGCCCGGTGGCCGCAGCACCCGTGCCTGCGGCATCGTCACCTGCCGCCAGAGACCGGGCACGGCATCGGGCGTGGTGTTTGTCACGCTGGAGGACGAAACCGGCTGCGTCAACGTGGTGGTGTGGAAAGACGTCAGCGCGCGCCAGCGCCGGGAACTGCTCGGTTCAAGCCTGCTCGGTGTGGAAGGCGTGATCGAGCGCGAGGGCGGGGTGGTGCATCTCATCGCGCGGCGGCTGTTCGATCACAGCGGCCTGCTGGGCGGGCTCGACACCGCGAGCCGGGATTTTCATTGAGGCGTGCTGCGAAAAAACAGGGTGATGGCTGCAAACGCCCGTCTGGCGCGGGTTTTCAGGCGGTGTGCCGGTTTAAACAGGCATTTAAGCTTGAAATGATATACAATGGAAGTTGTATATCTATTATGCCGGAGGCGGTCATGCAAATCTCAAAATGGGGTAACAGCCTGGCGGTTCGCCTGCCTGCTGCTGTCATCGAGGCCCTCGGCCTGAAGGAGGGCGACGATATTGAAATTCATGTCGCCGGGCGCGGCGCGTTCGAGATCGCCAAAAAACCCGGTGCGCGCGAAGTGCTGGCGCGACTGCGCAAGTTTCGCGGTCGCCTGCCTGCGGACTTCCGCTTTGACCGGCTCGAAGCGAATGAGCGTGGCTGAGCGATTTTTCGACACCAATGTTCTGCTGTATCTGCTCTCTGCCGACGCCGCAAAGGCCGATCGGGTGGAGGAGATGCTTGCTGCGGGGGCGACCATCAGTGTCCAGGTGCTCAATGAATTCACGTCGGTAGCCTTGCGCAAACTGGGCTTGACCGTGGCCGAGGTGCGCGAGGCGCTCGAATCGCTTACGTCCATCTGCAAAGTTGTGCCGGTCACGCTGGAAATCCACCAGCAGGCGCTGCAAGTGGTCGAGCGGTATCGGTTCTCCATCTATGACGCGTTGATCGTGGCCGCCGCAATCGATGCGGGTTGCACGACCCTCTGCACCGAAGACTTGCAAGACGGTCAGGTGATAGCGAATACCCTCACCGTCAGGAATCCGTTCCGCACTTAGGGTTCGTCCCGCTTTACTTCGTCTCCGGTGCCGCGTGATAGCGTAAAATGCGCTCGCCCCATCTTTCCTCTTTCCCCCGCCTCTTACGCGCGCCGCCACGGCGCAGAACGGCTTACATCAAGACTCCCAAGCGACTCATCCCCCTCGTCGAGGAAGGCCTCGTCGACGAGGTCGTGCGCCAGTTGATGAGCGGCAAGGAGGCCATCGTCTATGTGGTGCGCTGCGGCGACGAGGTGCGCTGCGCCAAGGTCTATAAGGAGGCCGACAAGCGCGCCTTTCGCCAGGCCGTCAGCTACACCGAGGGGCGCAAGGTCAAGAACAGCCGGCGCGAGCGCGCCATGCAAAAGGGCACGCGCTACGGCCGCAAGGAGCAGGAGGCGGCCTGGCAAAGCGCCGAGGTCGACGCCTTGCACCAGCTGGCGCGCGCCGGTGTGCGCGTGCCGCAGCCGTATAATTTTCTCGAGGGCGTGCTGCTGATGGAACTCGTAACCGACGCCGAGGGCAATGCCGCGCCGCGGCTCAACGACATTGCCCTTTCACCGGAGTTGGCGCGCGAATATCACGGTTTCTTGATTGCCCAGGTGGTGCGCATGCTGTGCGCCGGTATCGTCCACGGCGACTTGTCGGAATTCAACGTGCTGGTGGGCGCCGAAGGGCCGGTCATCATCGACCTGCCGCAGGCGGTGAACGCCGCCGGCAACAACGCCGCCAAGGCCATGCTGGAGCGCGATGTCACCAACCTTGCCACCTATTTCGGCCAGTTCGCGCCCGAACTGCTGAAAAGCGACTATGGCCCGGAAATTTGGGCGCTGTACCTCGCCGGCAAGCTCTCGCCCGAGGCGGCGCTTACCGGGCGTTTTGTCCACGATACCAGGCCGGTCGATGTGCGTGGCGTGATGAATGAGATTGACGAAGTCATCAAGGACGAGGACAGGCGGCAGCGCTATCGTGCGCTGGAGCAATGACCTCACAGCTTGGTCTGTCGGTAATGGTGCTTACTTCACACGCGTTACCCTTCTCCATAGCCCTCATCCCCGCGCAAGCGGGGATCCATGGGGTTGGGCTTATGCATAAGCGACGAACCCCATGGATTCCGGGTTCCGCTACGCGGCCCCGGAACGACGGGGGTCACTTACGTAAGTGACCATTCCCGTCTGGCGGGTGTTTTCAGCTGATTTTCGGCTGACAACGGGGAATAATTACCCGTGCTTACCTGTTCGTACTACGTGGTGTAAAGTTCGCTTTTTTATCGGGTAGTTTCATCAAATGAAGGGGGGTAGTAATGAATCGCAAAACCAGGTTGTCCGTCATCGCCGCATCCGTACTGGTTTCCATGGGGCTTGCCGCCGGCGTGTATGCCGCCAAGGGCGACTCCGCTCCGAAAATGGGCTTTTTTGTCAGTAGCGTGGGTTCGGGCAAAGGCGCCGACCTCGGCGGCCTCGCCGGTGCCGACAAGCTGTGCCAGTCGCTCGCCGCAGCCGCAGGCGCGGGCGGCCGTACCTGGCACGCCTACCTCAGTACCACCGCCAGCGGCAGTGAAAAAGCCGTCAATGCACGTGATCGCATCGGCAAGGGTCCCTGGTACAACGCCAAGGGCGTGCTCATCGCCAAGAATGTGGATGACCTTTACAGCAATCCGAACCTGACCAAGCAGACGGCGCTGACCGAAAAGGGCGCCGTGGTCAACGGGCGCGGTGACACGCCGAACATGCACGACATCCTGACCGGTTCGGATACCCAAGGCCGCGCTTTTGTCGGCGGCTCGTCGGATACCACCTGCGGCAACTGGACCAAGAGCACGCCCACCGGTTCGGCGCAGGTGGGCCACTCCGACCGCACCGGCCTGCGCGAGGACGTTGCCGCCAAGGCCTGGGCCAACTCCCACCCGTCGCGCGGCTGCAGCCAGGACGCGCTCAAGAGCTCCGGCGGTGACGGCAGGTTCTACTGCTTTGCCGCGAAGTAATCGTATTCGTCAGCGCTCAAGCTGACGCGCAAGACAAAAAGGGGAGCGCATGCGCTCCCCTTTTTTTGGCCTAAGAATAACGGTCATTCCCGCGAATCCCACTCCGGGGACCAGAGCGGGAATCCAGTGTCGTTCAACTAAAGTCGCTGGTTCCCCGCTCCCCGATTAAAGCATTCGAGGACAAGCTTCGCGGGGATGACGGATATGGCCAGTGCGCCGTTAGTTGCGGCGACTCATCTGCGTCAAAGCCTTTTCTTGTCCAATCCGACCTTGGCGTAGATGGCGTTGATTTCGTCTTTCACGTCCTGCGGCGTGTCGTCGTTGGCCTTGGCGTGGGCCCAGCCGATTTTTGCGCGCGCGTACTGGCCCATGATTTCGTCCTGCCCCGAGGTGCCGCCGCTGATGCCGTAGGCGCCCACCAGCGTGTCGCCCTTGAATATCGGCGCACAGCCGCCGGACACCACGACGCGCCCGCCGGTAAAGATGGACGCGTTCATCAGCATTTGCGGATTGCGCTCCTTGAACCATTGCTGGATGGTGAGCCCGTCGGGAAAGCGCGGGCTCATGGAGCGGAAGGCCGCGACGGTAAAGGCCTTGCCCCAGGCGATCTCCGGCGTGATAAAGCCCGCTTCGTCCATGCGTTCCAGGGCCAGCAGGTGGCCCTCGGCGTTGACCACGGCCATTGCCACCGGCACATGCATCTCTTCGGCCTTTTCGGCAACCGCCTTGAAAAAACGCCGGCATTCGATCACTTTCAGTTTTGCCATGTCTCTATTCCTTGCTGGTGTAGGATTGCGTGGCATTGTGAATGGGGATTGGGAAATAGGGAATAGGTAAGCCCTGATTAAGTCCGTCATCCCCGCGAAGCTTGTCCTCGAATGCTTTAATCGGGGAGCGGGGATCCACCTTGACCTAAAGCGGGGATTCATTGAGTAAAAATGGATTCCCGCTTTCGCGGGAATGACGATTTATGGACTTAATCAGGGCTTCCCTTCCATAGGTAATTTCACGCTTGGAGAAGTCATGAAAAAAAGCATCGCCCTGTCGTTTGCCGTTGGATTTGCCTCCTTTCTCGCGCTCGGCGTGAGCACGGCTGCCATGGCTCAATCCTGGCCGGCCAAGCCCCTGCGCATTGTCATCGGTTTTCCGCCCGGCGCATCGGCCGATGTGGCGGCGCGCCTGGTGGCGGCGAAAATGAGCGAATCACTCGGCCAGGCTGTGCTGATTGAAAACAAACCCGGGGCAGGCAGCAATATCGCCACCGAGTTTGTCGTGCGCGCCACGGCCGACGGCTACACGCTGTTGCTCGGGACCATCGCCAACACCATCAACGCCAGCCTGTCGAAGAACCTGCCGTTTGATTTTGGCCGCGACCTGGCACCGGTGACCTCGCTCGCTTCGCTGCCCAACCTGCTGGTGGTGAGTCCTTCACTTGGTGTAGTGACGGTGCAAGAACTCATTGCCGCGGCCAAGCGCAAGCCGGGAGACATTCTTTATGGTTCCTCGGGCAATGGCACCGGACCGCACCTTTCCGGCGAATTGTTCAACCTCATGGCCGGCGTCAAACTCACCCACGTGCCCTACAAGGGCAGCCCGCAGGCGATGACCGACCTGCTCGGCGGCCGCGTGCAGGTGATGTTCGCCCCGGCCTCGACCGCGCTGCCGCACATCAAGGCCGGCACGCTCAAGGTGCTGGCGGTATCGAGCGCCAAACGCACCGAGTCCTCGCCCGATTTGCCGACCATCGCCGAGTCCGGGCTCGCCGGTTTTGAAACCTCGGTGTGGTTTGGCCTGCTCGCCCCGGCCGGTACGCCGAAAGAAATCATCGAGCGCCTTAACCGCGAAGCCAACCGCGCCCTCGCCGATCCGGCGGTCAAAACGCAGTTCACCGCGCAAGGCATAGACGCCATGGGCGGCACGCCTGAACAATTTGCCACCTACATCAAGGACGAAACCGCCAAGTGGGCGCGCGTGGTGCAGGCCTCGGGGGCGAAAATAGACTGACATTGCCGGCTACCGCCGGTGCGGCAGCGAACGCCGGTTTTGCGCAGACAAGCGTCCCCGTGTAGACTGGACGCCCGGCCGCGCATACGGCGCACCATTGCGTCGGTCATCGCTTCATGTCGCACCCGCCGGTATTCGCGGCAGTGCTTTGTCCCGCCAAGAAACAAGTCCGATCAAGGAGACCTTCCAGTGCAAGTCTATTTTCATCCCGCATCTACGACCAGCCGCCCCATCATGCTCTTCGCCGCCGAAAAGGGGCTGGATATCGACTTCACCGTGGTGGATTTGTTTACCGGCGAACACGTCAAGCCGGCATACGAAGAGATCAATCCCAGCCGGCTGGTGCCGGCACTCGATGACGGCGGTTTCCGTCTTACCGAAAGTTCGGCCATCCTCAAGTACATCGCCGACAAGTTCGACGCCCCCGAGTACCCGAAAGACCTGCGCCAGCGCGCCCGTGTGAACGAGGTCATGGACTGGATCAACACGCAGCTGTGCCGCGATTTCGCCTACGGCCTCGTCTACCCGCAGATTTTTCCCATGCACAAGCGCCCGGACGACGCCGTGCAGGCGGCGACACTGGCATGGTCAAAGGAGCGCGCGCAGGGCTGGATGAAGATCCTCGACCAGCGGCTGATCGGCCCGAAGAACGCCTACCTGTGCGGCGACAAGATCACCATCGCCGACTACTACGGCGCGTCTTTTGTGGCCCTGGGCGATGCCGTCGGCTGTGATTTTGCCGCGTACCCGAACGTCAAGCGCTGGCTCGGCAACATGAAGGCGCTGAAGAACTGGGCCAAGGTGAACGAGGTCATCAACGGTTACGCCTCTTCGCTCAAGGGTCCGTTCGAAACGCTCTGACGGCGGGCCGGTCCGAGTCGTTGTTTATCCGGCAAAAGCCTGCCAGATCGAATGGCTGCGGCGCCGACGTCCCGCGCTGCAAATCGTCGACAGGCTGCGCCCGGTCATGTCACGCCGCACGATCCGCCTCGTTGCGATACCACAAACTGCTCATCGCCCCGAACTCGATGATGTCGGGTTTGTTTTTCGCCGCCAGTGCCTTTTGCATGATCTTGTAGATATCAAGATCGAACAGCGGTTGGGCGCGTACTTCGAGTTTTTCAAACACCTCGGCGTCGTTGGTCGCGGTACCGAGAAAACACCAGCGGTCAAAGAGGTGGATGTCGCAGCGTTCACCGCGCTTTTCCCGTACACCGATGGCGCCCTGCCACGGCCATTGTTTCAGGCGCAATGACTGCAGTGCTTCGATGAGGCGCAGGTTGTGCGCGGCGAGGGGCTCCTTGCCGCAGCAGGCGCCGCGACAGCGCCCGATCTGATGGGCAAAGCAGGCGCTGCCTTTGGCACGTTTGGCTTCCAGGCCAAGCAGTGCGGGACACAGGCCTTGCGCCAGTGCAATGGCGCCAAGCGCGTCCTGCGCCATGCGCTTGGTGCGAAAAGTGCCGAAGAGGTTTTCCAGTCGCAGCGTTTCGCTGCGGCCCGAGGCGAGCAGTCGCAGCGGTTCGGCACTGTTCATGTCGCCGTTCCACTCAAAGCCGAAAAAGCCGCTGGCACGCCGTTCGGTGCGATTGAGCGCAGGCAGCAGTTCCTTGATCAGCCGCGCCTCGTTGAGCAGTGCGCCGAGTTCCCCGGCAGTCTCAATCCATTCGACGAGCTTGACTTCCTGGCTGATGCGCATGTCCTTGGCGGCGCGCAGGTCGCCCGAGAAGTGTGACAGCACGCGCTTGTGCAGGTCCACACTCTTGCCGACATAAAGGGGCAAGGCGTTTTTGTCGGAACTGTCGGCATAAAACAGGTACACGCCGGGCGCTTCGGGAATATCGGCGAGGGCTTGCTCGGTCAGGCCGGGCGGCAGGCTGGGCCGCGCGAATTGTTTTTTTACCGCGGCGGCGATGCTTGCCGCAGGCAGCGTGGCGTGGATCACCTGGACGAACTGCCACATCGCCTCGGTGTCGCCAAGGGCGCGGTGGCGTGCCTTGCATTGCAGATTATGGCGCGTGATGAGGCTGTCAAGATTGTGCCGGCGGTCTTCGGGAAAGAGCGCGCGCGACAGTTTGGCGGTGCACAGCACGCGTGAGCGGTAGTCGATGCCGACACGGGAAAATTCGTTTTTCAGGAAGCCATAGTCAAAGCGCGCGTTATGCGCCACCAGCACTTTGCCCTCGAGGCGCGCGTACAGGCGCACGGCGATGTCGGCAAAGCGCGGGGCGTCGGCCACCATGGCATTGCTGATGCCGGTGAGCGATTCTATGAAGCCCGATATGCGCGCTTCCGGGTTGACCAGGCTGCTCCACACACCGGTCTGCACACCGTTGTTGACCTCGATCAGCCCGACCTCGGTGATGCGGTCAAAGTTCGCGGTGCCGCCGGTGGTTTCGAGGTCAAGAAAGACGAGGGGCAGGTCGAGCATGAGGTCCGTGCTTTTGCGTGCCTGGGCGCCTGCGCGCTCAGGCCGGTTGCGGGGCGACGGCGCGCACCCGAACCAGGGGCCGCCCGTCTATGGGCAGGTTGACCAGGCCGGCGATGACGCCCAGGCCGATCGACAGCCACCACACCACGTTGTACGAGCCGCTCTTGTCGTAAAGGATGCCACCCAGCCAGACGCCGAGAAAGCTGCCGATCTGGTGGCTCAAGAGCGCAAAGCCGGTCAGCGTGGACAGCCAGGCGACGCCGAAAATCTGTGCGATCAGGCCGCTCGTTAGCGGCACCGTGGCGAGCCACAGCAGTCCGACCACCGCGCCGTAAATGTAAATCGTCGCCGGACTGGCCGGCAGCGTGATGAACAACACAGTGATCAGGGCGCGGCCGAAGTAGATGGCCGAGAGAAGATATTGCTTGGGCAGGCGTTGGCCAAGCATGCCCGACACCAAGGATCCGAAGATATTGAACAGGCCCACCAGCGCGAGCGCGGTCACCGCGACGTTGGCGCTGAAACCAAGGTCGGCGACATAGGCGGCGAAGTGGATGGTGATAAAAGACAACTGGAAGCCGCAGACAAAGTAGCCGGTGATAAGCAGCAGGAAACCCTTGTGCGCGAAGGCTTCGCGCAGCGCCTGCCTGCCCGATTGCTTGACATGCCCCGCCGGAGTGGCGCCGGCGTTGCGCTCCACCAGTGCAAAGGCGAGCGGTGCGATCAGCGCGACGGTCAGGCCGATGACCAGCAGCGCGTTATGCCAGCCAAAGGCGCTGATCAGTGTTTGCGCATACGGCAGGATGGCAAACTGGCCGAAGGAACCGGCGGCACTGGCAATGCCAAGGACCATGCTGCGTTTTTCCGGCGGGTAGGCGCGGCCGAGCACGCCAAAGACCACGGCAAATGCGGTGCACGATTGCGCCACGCCGATCAGCACGCCGCCCGAGAGGGTCAGTTGCCAGCCGGTGGCCGCCTCGGGCATCAGTATCACGCCGGCGGCATACAGCAGCGCGCCGCCAAACAGCACCCGCCCGGCGCCCCAGCGGTCGGCGATCATGCCGGCGACGGGTGTGGCAAGACCCCAGACGAGGTTTTGTATCGCCATGGCAAAGGAAAATGTTTCGCGGCCCCAACCCAGTTCCATGCTCATGGGCTTGAGGAACAGGCCGAAGCCGGCGCGCGTGCCGGTCGACAGCGTCAGGATGATGCCGGCGCACACCAGCACGAGGAGCGGTGTGCGCCATTGCTTGGCGGTCATTGAGAATTACTTTCGGTGTGGGGCGCTACAACCGGCACAGGCGGTCGCAATACGTGGTTGGCGACAGTATATCCGCTGCAATCAAAGCCACGGAATTGGGGGCTGAACAAGTCCCAGGTCCGTCATTCCCGCGAAAGCGGGAATCCATTTTGATTCAATGAATTCACGATTCAGGTCAAGGTGGATTCCCGCTTTCACGGGAATGACGTTTGATCTGCGAATGGCTGGAAATGCCCGCCAGGCGTGGCTTTCCAGCCTATCGCCCCCAGCGCAGTGCGAGCGGGTTGCATTCGCGCGCGAGCTCAAGCAGGCCGGCGCGGGTGGCCGGGTGCAGGGCTTCGAGCGGGTGGCGCACGGCGTCGCTGTTGATCACGCCGCCTGCCTTCATCACCGTCTTGGTGGCGCGCAGGCCGCACTGGCGGTTCTCGAAATTGATGAGCGGCAGGATGCGGTTGTAGGCCGCCACCGCCTCGGTGCGCCGGCCGGCGAGAAAGTGCACCAGCACCGGCTTGATCAGGTCGGGCAGCAGGGCGCTGGGCATGGTGCCGGTGGCGCCGGCGTCAAGGTCGGCCAGCAGTGTGATCGACTCCTCGCCGTCAAACGGGCCGGCGATGCTGGCGCCGCCGGCGGCGATCAGCGCGCGCAGCTTGGCCGCGGCGCCGGGCACCTCGATCTTGAAGTAGCACACCTGCGGCAGCTCGCGCGCGAGGCGGGCAAGAAACGCCACCGACAGGTTGACCCCCGACAGCGGCGCATCCTGCACCATGATGGGCACTGGCGCCGCCGCGGCAATGCGCTCGAAGTGCTCGAACACGCCTTTTTCGTCGGCGCGCAGGGTGGCGCCGTGATAAGGCGGCATCAGCATCAGCATTTTCGCGCCGGCGGCCACGGCTTTTTTGGCGCGCGCCGCGGCGATCTGCGTCGAGTAATGGCTGCAGGTGGCGATCACCGGCACGCGGCCGGCGACTTGTTCGAGGCACAGCTCGAGCAGGGTGTCGCGCTCGGCGTCGGTAAGCAGGAACTGCTCGGAATAATTGGCGAGGATGCAAATGCCGTCCACGCCCTGGTCGACCATGCAGTCGATGACGCGGCGCATGCCATCCGCGTCGAGTTCGCCCGCGGCAGTGAAGGGCGTCGGGGCGATCGGGTAGACGCCGGTCCAGGCTTTGCCCATGCTGCTTGCCATGCCTGGTTTTCCCGGTGGCGGCGCTAGATCGCCTTGTCGCTGATCTCGGCGGCGCGAACCATGTCTTCCCACATGCCCTCGGTGTTCTTGGGCATGATTTGCTCGGGACGCGGATCGACCACGTGCCAGAGGCCGCGCTTGAGCTCGTTGTCCAGCTCTCCGACACGCCAGATCACCCCGCCCATGAAAAAGCGCGCGTGCTCCGGATCGGTCTCGATAATGCGATCGACGGTGACGCGCGCGGTCGCCACGAACAAGTCACTGGCGATCCGGCTGGCATCTTTGCCCGGGCTGGTGCTCGTTTGCACCAACGCATACACCGCGCTGATGCCGGCCGGGCCGCCAAGGTACAGCGGTTCGCGCACCGCCTTGGACGGCTCGTGTTCGGGAAAGGCCGAGGCGAGGGTGACGTTGGTGCGCTTGTTCAGGATGAAGCCGATGTGGCGGCCGTCGCCGGTGGGGCGTGCCACCAGCACGGTGGCACGGTATAGCGGGTCGCGCATGCCGGACTTGGCCACCAGCACCACTGTGCTTGTCTCGTTGGCGCTGCTGTCGGCGTCGGCAGCGCGCGCCGGCAGGCCGGCGCACATGAGCGCAAGGCCGGCGATGAGCAGGGCGTGGCGCAATATTCCGGCGGTATCGGGCATGGCGGCTCCTTGGGGGGGTGGGCTAGAAGATGCGATTAAACCACAGCAACGAAAGCAAGGCGCCGAGCATGGCCAATGCCGCGCCCAATGCGACAAACAGCGCGGTGACCTCGGTCGACTGGTGTTTTTCAAACGCCAGCTGCGCGCTCAGGGTCTTGTAGATTTTTTTCAGGTCGGGGGCGGTGCCGGCGCGGAAATACTCACCGCCGGTAATGCTGGCGATTTTTTTCAGCGTGTCCTCATCCAGGCGCACGCGCATCGACCAACCATTGAGTGTGAGGGTGGCGCCCTCGGTCGTGCCCACGCCCACAGTGAACACGCGCACGCCCTGGTCGGCGGCGACCTGGGCCATCTTGAGCGGGTCGGGGCCGATGTTGCTGGCGCCGTCGGAGAGCAGCACGATCGCCGCGGCGCGGTTGGAGCCTGGTGTGGCGGGCGCTGCCGGGCCTGCCGGTTTGCCGTCGGTGCCCGGGCGTGCCACCGTGCCGCCGCCCAGTTCGCGTCCGGCCGGGGCATTGGGATTGGGCCCGTCGCGCGGGTTGATCAGTTTCTCGACGTCTATCGTCCCCTGCGGCAGCAGTGTCGCCAGGGCGATGATCAGGCCGCTGCCAAGGGCGGTGCCGCGCTGCAGCTGGAAGCGGTCGATCGCCTGCTCCAGTTCTTCACGGCTGTCGGTGGGCGGCTGCACCACCGCTGCGGCGCCGGCCACCGACACGACGCCGATGCGTACGTGGCCGGGCTGTTCGGCGATGAAGGTCTTGGCCGCGGCCTGCGCCGCGCTGATGCGGTCGGGCTTGACGTCGGTGGCGCGCATGCTGCCCGAGGCGTCGATGGCCAGGATGATGGTCTCGACGCGCGAGGGCAGCATCACCACCGCGCTGGGGCGGGTGATGGCAAACAGCAGCGAGGCGAGCCCGAGCAGCAACAGCAGCGCCGGGACATGGCGCTTGAAAGCCGACTGGCATTCGCCGGCGCCGACCAGCCTGGCGTAGGGCAGCGTGCTGCGCCGGCGCCGCGCCAGCAGGTAAAAGTACAGTGCCGCAGCAAGCGGCAGCACCGCGAGCAGCCACAGCATCAGCGGCCAGGCGAGGGTGATGGAGCGCGGGTCTATCATGTCGCCCGAGCCTTCACGAGTTCGCGGCAGCGAATTCGTGCCGTTCCCACCCTCTCCCTCCGGGAGAGGGCCGGGGGTGAGGGGGGGAATTCGGGCGACCTGTCGCCCGCCCGCCGAACGGCTGCCCGCTGCAGCGGGCAGCGCGCTCTGCAAGAGAGGGAGTGAGCGTGCTGATTTCCATCCATTTTCATACGCTCACACCCCCGCGCGCGTGGCGGCGGAACCCGCGCCCGCGGCGAGCTGGCTGCGGCGCTTGCGCAGCCGGGTAAAGCGCAACAGCGCCGCGGCGACATCGTCGTCGGTGGCCAGCTCGAGGCAATCGACACCGGCTTCGGCAAGGGCGGTGCGCAGGTTTTGTTCGCGCTCGGCGGCAAGTTTGGCAAAGCGCCTGCGAAAGCCGCCGTCATGCATGTCGACAAACAACTGCTCGCCGGTTTCGGCGTCCTGCATCACCATCAGCCCGAGTTCGGGCAGCGCCTGTTCCATCGGGTCATACAGGCGTACCGCGACCACCTCGTGGCGCCTGGCAAGCAGCGCGAGGGCGCGTTCCCAGCCCGGTGTGCTGATAAAGTCGGAAACGACAAACACCACCGAGCGGCGCTTGATCACCTGCTGCGCTTTTTTCAGCAGTTCGGACAGGTCGGTTTGTTTGCCGGGTGCCGGCGTGGCCGCCGCCGCCGGGCGCAGCATGCGATCAAGGAGGTGCAGCACGTGGCGCCGCCCGATCCGCGCCGGGATCACCGCATCGGTGCCGTTGGAATAGAGCACCGCGCCGACGCGGTTGCCGTAGCGTGTGAGCAGGCGCGCGAGCACGGTGACAAATTCCGCCGACAGCGTGCGCTTGGTCACCTCGGCCGAGCCGAAATCCACCGAACCGGACAGGTCGAGCAGGAACCAGGCGGAAACTTCGCGGTCCTCCTGGAACTCGCGCACATGCGGCACCTGCAGGCGCGCGGTGACGTTCCAGTCGATGTAGCGCACGTCGTCGTGCGCCTGGTATTCGCGCAGGTCTGCGAGGTCGATGCCAAAGCCGCGAAACAGGGTGCGGTAATCGCCCTGCAACAGGCCGTCGAGGCGGCGGATCACCGTCCATTCGAGGCGGCGCAGGATGCGCTCGGGGTCAAGGCGCTTTGGCGCTTCGGCGGTGGCAGAAACCGCACCCGCCTCGTTGGCGGCGCTGCGCCGTCGCAGGCGCGCCAGCACGCCGCCAAACATGGCCTTAACCTGCGGCGACTTGAACATGGGTGGCGAGGGGGGCGTCGGGGACCGGCACCGCCTGCATGATGCGCTTGATGATCTGGTCCGGCGTCTGCCCGTCCGACAAGGCCTCATAGGAGAGCACCAGGCGGTGGCGCAGCACATCGGGCGCGAGGTCGGTCACGTCCTCGGGCAGGGCGTAGCTGCGGCCGCGCAGGAAGGCAAGGGCGCGCGCGCCCTCGATCAGGTTGATGGTGGCGCGCGGGCTGGCGCCAAACTGCAGGTAGCGTGCCAGTTCGGGCAGGTCGCAGCGTTCCGGATTGCGCGTCGCCGACACCAGTTTCACCGCGTACTGGATCAGGTTCGGGTCGACATAGGTGTTGCGGCATTCGGCCTGCAGCGCGCGCAATTGCTCGGTGGTGGCGATGGCCGACACCGCGGTGGCCGGGCCGGTGACACGCTCGACAATGACAAATTCCTCCGCTTCGCTCGGGTAGCCGATCAGCACCTTCATCATGAAGCGGTCGATCTGCGCCTCGGGCAGCGGGTAGGTGCCCTCGGTCTCGATCGGGTTTTGCGTCGCCATGACAAGAAAGGGCTCGGGCACCTTGTGTGACTCGCCGGCGATGGTGACCTGGCGCTCCTGCATCACCTCAAGCAGCGCACTTTGCACCTTGGCCGGCGCGCGGTTGATTTCGTCGGCGAGCAAGAGGTTGCAAAACACCGGGCCGAGCACGGTGCTGAACTCGCCCGACTTCTGGTTGTACATGCGCGTGCCGATAAGGTCGGCGGGCAAGAGGTCGGGGGTGAACTGGATGCGCTTGAACGAGCCGCGCACGGTGCGCGCAAGGGTGTTGACGGTGAGCGTCTTGGCCAGGCCCGGCACGCCCTCGACCAGCAGGTGGCCCTGCGCCAGGATGGCAACGAGCACGCGCTCGAGAAAATGGTCCTGCCCCACCACCACGCGTTTTACTTCGTAGAGGACTTGCTCCATCAGTGTGGCGACTTCGCTGCGGCCGGTCGTATTGTGTTTCATGAATGTTGTCCTTGTGGTGCGGGGTGAAGGAGTGAGGGAGTGAAAGGTGAAAAGTGAAAGGTGAAAATATGCGGTCGCGGGTCAGAACGGCGGCAGGCCGACCGCCATGCCGGCGCTCTCCATGGTTGCGGCAAAGCCGATGCCGATGAAGGTGCGCGCCTTGGTCGGGTTGAGGATGGCGGTGACAATGCCGACCACCTCGCCGTCCATGGTTACGAGCGGACCGCCGGAGTTGCCCGGGTTGGCCGCCGCGTCAAACTGTATCAGCCCGGTAAGGGTGCGCTTGCCCTCGGGCGATTCAAAGCCGCGATTGAGGCCGGAGACGACGCCGGCCGAAACCGACGGGCCTATGCCAAAGGGAAAGCCCACCGCCACCACCTCGTCGCCCGGACGCAGCTTTGCGGTCGAACCCATGGTCGCCGGCGGCAGGTCGTCGGGAATATTTTTCGCCTTGATCACCGCGAGGTCGTTCTCCGGCTGCGCGCCGACAAAGCTTGCCTCCGATTCCATGCCGTCCGAAAAGGTCACCATCACGCGCTTCATGCCCTGCACCACGTGCAGGTTGGTGAGGATGGTGCCGTTCTCCAGGATCACCACGCCGGAACCCACGCCCACTTCCTTTTCCTCGGTTTCGCCCTTGGGCTTTTTCGGGTCCTTGGGCACGTCGCCATAGCCGCGCACGCGCACCACCGACTGGCGCACCAGTTCGGCCGCCTTGGCGGCGCGCGAGGGCAGGGTCTTGTTCTCGATGGTGTGCAGTACCGCGGCGTCGATGTCCTCCTGCTCGAGTTGGCGCGGCGGGGTCTGCATGGCGTCGCGGCCCAGCACCACCGCGAGGGCGAGCAGGATGCCGCCGAAAAAAAGCAGCGGACGTTCGTAGCGTGCGGCAATGCGGCTTGGCCGGCCGGGGGGGCGAGGCGCCGCCGCTGGTGCCGCGGCCGGTACCGCCGCCGACTTGGGCCCCTGCTTGGGCGAGCGGTCGGTGCCGCTATAGAGCGCTGCTCGTTTCATCGACCATCCATGCGGGTGCGTTACGGCGATTTCGTAGCTAGAAGCGTACCATCAGGGCAAGACGGTAACACGATCTGCCGGCGGGTACATCTCTTGCACCAGTGATAAAGTGGCGAATCGCCGGGTGCGCCACAGATGCGACATCAGCGTGCACCCGGGTGGTCTTTTAAGGAGTTTCGATGCGGTTTTTATGGCCGGAACTGCTCTGGCTGTTGCTATTCGTGCCGGCGCTGGTCGCCGCCTACGTCTGGGCCATGCGGCGCAAAAAGAAGGCGGCGATCCGCTACGCCAGCCTCATGCTGGTGCGCGATGCACTCGGACCGGGCCAGGGCATCCGGCGCCACCTGCCGCCGGCGCTGTTCCTGGCGGCGATGATCGCCGCCATTTTCGCCATTGCCCGCCCCAGCGCCGTGGTGACGCTGCCGGCTGACTACCTGACGCTGATCATGGCCATGGACGTGTCGCGCAGCATGCAGGCGGCCGATGTGGCGCCCAACCGCATCACCGCCATGCAGGTGGCGGCCAAGTCGTTTATCGAGGAGCTGCCGGCCAACGTACGCATGGGCATCACCTCCTTTGCCGGCACCGCCGCGGTGGTGCAGCCCATCACCGACAAACGCGAGGACATGATCGCCGCCATCGACCGCTTCCAGTTGCAGCGCGGCACGGCCACCGGCAGCGGCCTCATCGTGTCGCTGGCCATGCTGTTCCCCGACGACGGTCTCGATGTCGAGACTGCTGTCTATGGCAACAGCTTTTCGCGCTACGGCGACGGCGGCGCGCCGCTGTCCAAAAAGGCCGACGCGGCCAAGGCGAAAAAGCGCGATTTCAAGCCGGTGCCGCCGGGCACCTACACCTCGGGCGCCATCATCCTGCTCTCGGACGGGCGGCGCACCACCGGCCCCGACCCGGTCGAGGCGGCCAAGCTCGCGGCCGAGCGCGGCGTGCGCGTGTTCACCGTCGGATTTGGCACCAAGGAAGGCGCGCAGATCGGTTTCGAGGGCTGGTCGTTCTTTGCCATGCTCGACGAGGAAGCGCTCAAGGCCGTGGCCAAGGCCACTGGTGGCGAGTATTTCCAGGCCGGCACCGCCGACGACCTGAAAAAAGTCTACAAGGAGTTGAGCTCCAAGTTCGCCCTCGAGCGTCGCGAAACGGAAGTGAGCGCCTTGTTCAGCGCCGTCGCGGCGTTGCTGGTGTTGATTGCCGCAGTGTTGTCGTTTATGTGGTTCCACCGTCGCGCTTGATCTTGGCGATGGCTGGAAATGCCCGACTGGCGGGCGTTTCCAGCCAATCGGCTCTCTCAGCAAGTAGCCGTCATTCCCGCGCAAGCGGGAATCCATGGGGTTGGTTCTTCGCTGCGCTAGCAACTTCTCATATCTGGAGTTGGGTGGTTTCACTCCCCTGCGGGGAGCGAGTCACTTTTCTTGCTTCGCCAAGAAAAGTAACCAAAAGAAGGCGACCCGGAGGTGACGGCCCTTCGGGCTTCCCTGCGATGCTCGCGCCAATG
>Ga0194061_1000430_pt1 | contig 25711 bp, 21 predicted proteins | sample SepL2221m_MetaG_FD_163423 | JGI IMG/M metagenome (GOLD analysis project Ga0194061, IMG submission 163423) | Anoxic zone freshwater microbial communities from boreal shield lake in IISD Experimental Lakes Area, Ontario, Canada - Sep2016-L224-21m | ecosystem: Environmental > Aquatic > Freshwater >... | reverse complement strand
CTTGTCCAAAACTGTCGACGACTGTCATTGCAATGTCACAAGTCTAACCGCCAGTCTGGACTTTGTCTAACCCCCGCCACGCAGTCTGGCAAGGGGGCAAAAGCGTGAATTATTTCCGCTAGAATCGCCTGTCAGCGCCGTTCATTCAGCTACAGCCGCCATTCGTCCGGCAGGTTTGCGCCCAGCCCGCCGGTTTTCATATCATCACGCCATCAAAGAGGGATTTGCCATGTCCATGTCAAGCTACCTGTACCAAGCGCGCCGCCTTCAAGCTCACCAGCAGGGCTTTACCCTGCTCGAGCTGATGATTGTCGTCGCCATCGTCGGCATCCTCTCGGCCATCGCCCTGCCCGCCTATACCGATTACATCCGCCGCGGCAAGTTCACCGAGGCGCATTCCACCCTCGCCGACCTGCGCATCAAGCAGGAACAGTACTTCCAGGACAACCGCACCTACGTCAGCTCCGGCACCACTTGCGGCGCCACCATGCCGACCACGCTCAATACCGCCACGCCCACCGGGCAGCTCAAGTACTTCACCTACACCTGCACCGGCACTGCCAGCACCTATACCGCCACCGCCACCGGCGGCGCCGGCACCGGCGGCGACAACGGCATGAGCGGCATCGCCTTTACCGTAAACGAATCGAACACCCGCGCCACCACGGTCACCGCCAGCACCGCCATGGCCGCCGCCGGCTACGCCAGCAACGCCAGTTGCTGGCTGACCAAGAAAGGCAGCTGCTAGATGCGCCACGGCCTGCCGCGCCGCAACCGGGGCATGAGCCTGATCGAGGTCATGATAGGCGTGGCCATCATGGCCATTTTGCTCGGCATAGGCATTCCCAGCATGAGCACCTGGCTGATGAACGCGCAGGTGCGCACCATGAGCGAGACCCTGCTCTCGGGCCTCAACCTGGCGCGCGCCGAGGCGGTGCGGCGCAACGGCCTGGTGCGCTTCCAGCTGGTCTCGACCCTGACCAGCAGTTGCGCCGTATCGACCACCGGCGTTGACTGGGTGGTCAGCCTTGCCGCGCCGACCAGTGCCTGCGATATCGCGCCCTCGGACACCACGGCACCGCAGATCATCCAGAAAAAAGCCGGCAGCGAGGGCTCGCCCAGGGCGGCAGTCACCGCCACCACCGCCGGCGTGATCACCTTCAACGCCCTCGGCCGCCCCAGTTCGATCACCACCAACATGACGCAGATCGACATCAGCAATCCGACCTTCAGCGCCTGCCAGCATGCCTCCACCCCGGGCCAGACGCGCTGCATGCGCGTGCTCATCACCACCGGCGGCACGGTCAAGCTGTGCGACCCGAACGTCACCGACACCACCGATCCGCGCATCTGCTCCTGAACGACATGACACATGACTAAGGCCGCCACCAGGATGTTCCAGCCGCCGCGCCCTCCCGCCAGGGGACAGCGCGGCGTGATGCTGATCGAGGCGCTGGTGGGCATCCTGATTTTTTCGGTCGGCATCCTCGCCCTGATGGGGCTGCAGGCGGTATCGATCAAGAACACCATCGAATCAAAATACCGCACCGAAGCGAGTTTTCTGGCCAGCGAAATCATCGGAACCATATGGGTGGACATGGGCACGGGCGGCGCCAACATCGACAATTACAGCACCGCCAGCGGCTCGAGCAGCCCCTGCGCCAGCAACACCGTCTGCCAGGCCTGGCGCACCCGTGTGGCGGCCATCCTGCCCGGCATCACCGTCAACAACACCAACACGCCGACCATCACCATCACCAACACCGGCGGGGTGCGCCAGGTGCAGGTCACGCTGCAATGGAAAATGCCCGACACCGCCGCGCAGACGCGCAATTTCACCACCATCACCCAGATCAACGGCAACTAGGCCAGCCATGCGCAACCGTCTTGCAAACCAGTACCAGCGCGGCCTGTCACTGATCGCACAGCGTGGCCTCTCGCTGATCGAAGTGATGGTCGGCATGGCGGTGGGCCTGATCGGCATCACCGTCATCACCCAGGTCTACCTGGTCAACGAAAACTTCAAGCGCTCCACCACCAGCGCCGGCGGCGCCCAGGTCAACGGCACCCTTGCCCTGTACAACCTCGAACGCGACCTGCGCATGGCCGGCGCCGGCGTCGCGCACTCGGGCGTGTTCGGCTGCGCGCAAATCCGCTACGCCATCAACGGCGTCTATTCGCCGCCGGTGGTGAGCAGCGCCCTGCCCACCATGTACATGACGCCGGTCACCATCATCCAGACCAGCGGCCTGCCCGACTCGGTCAACGTGCTCTACGCCTCGGCCACCGACCGCGTGCTGCCGGCGACGCTGCAGCAAAGCCAGACCAACTTCGGCACCGCCATGTCGGTGGACAGTTTTTACGGCTTTACCAGCGGCGACCTGCTGGTGGTGGGGCAAAGCAACGTCTGCACCCTGACCCAGCTCACCGCCACGCCGGTCACCGCCACCCCGACACTGGCGCACGACACCGCCACCGGTTCGATTTACAACATCGCCGCCGGCGGCAGCTTCACCACCTATGTCACCGGTGCGCTGGTTTTCAACCTCGGCCCGGCACCGGTCAGTCGCACCTACGCCATCTCCGGCGGCAACCTGATTTCCAGCGATGTGCTCGCGGTGGCCGCCGGCGGCACGGCGCAGACCCTGGTCAACGACATCGTCGACCTGCGCGCACAGTACGGCAAGGACAACGGCACCGACAACAGCACCGTCAGCCACGCCAGCTTCACCGCCGATGACGGCGTCATCGACAGCTACGACAACACCACCCCCACCACCGCCGCCGCCTGGCAACAAGTGCTGGCGGTGCGCCTCGCGGTGCTGGCGCGATCGAGCAACTATGTCAAGCCCGATCCGGGCCAGTCGTGCGCCGCCAGCCCCGCCACCATGGCCTGGAGCGGCGGCACCTTTACCATCCCCGACCGCTGCTACAACTACCGCGTGTTCGAAACGGTGGTGCCCTTGCGCAACATGATCTGGAGGTCCTCATGAGCCTGCACCATCCGCCGCAGCGCGCACAGCGGGGCGTGGTCCTGTTCATCGCCCTGATCGTGCTGGTGGCCATGTCGCTCGCCGGCATTGCGCTGGTGCGCGGCGTGGACACCGCCAACCTCATCGCCGGCAACCTCGCCTTTCGCCAGGGTGCGACGCAGGCCGGTGACACGGGCCTGGAAACGGCGCGCTCCTGGATACTCACCCAGTCTGCGGTGGCCACCAACCTTGAGAACAACAATGCGTCCAGCGGCTATTACGCCGCCTGGGCGACCTGGGACTTCACCGGCGCCAACACCGCGGTGACCGACTTCGACTGGGGCAGTTCCAACAGCGGCAATTACCGCAGCCTTGCCACCGACGCCGCCGGCAACACCATCAAGTACGTCATCCACCGCATGTGCGATGCGACCGGGGCCACCACCGCGGTCAACTGCATCCGCACCGTTTCATCGGGCAGCGCCGATACCAGTTCCAAGGGCGCGATCCAGGCCGGCGCGACCCCCGCCACCGATTCGCCGCGGGTGTTTTACCGCATCACCGCGCAAATCGTCGGCCCGCGCAACACCACCAGTTACGTCCAGTCGATCATGAACTGAGGTCCGGGCAACCGGAGACACGCCATGAATACCAAACCCGCAATGAGATTCGCCACCCGCCTGACCCAGCTTGCCATCGTGCTGGCCGGCGCATTTGCCACCACCATGATCGCGCAAAGCGCGGTCACCGACATTTACAACGAGCCGCTCGCGCAGGCCGCGGCCAACGTCAAACCCAACTTGATGTTCATCCTCGATGACTCGGGCTCGATGGACCAGGACTACACGCCCGATTACATCAACGACTCGGGCTCGGGCGCGAGCTGCCTTGATTCTGGCGACGACGACAGCGGCAGCATCGCCGGCAGTCCGGACAGCTGCCGGGCCGGCGACCCGCCTTACATGAGCCCGGATTTCAACACCCAGTACTACAACCCGGCTATTTATTACCGCCCCGGCGCCGAATATGACGGCACCGACCTGCAATCGCAGACCTGTGCCAATACCGGCGGCACGCTCACCGCAGGGGTGTGCAACTCCAGCGGCTGGACCACGGTCAAGTCCAACGCCATCGGCCGTTCCGGCTCCACGGTGAACCTGCTCGCCGGTTATAGCGACAGGCTGTGGTGCCACTCCTCATCGGACACCTCCACCAGCACCTTTCCGACGCCGGTCGGTTCCAACCTCACGCTCTATGCCGACGACGGCGCCGGCAGTTCGACGGGGTATAGCGGTCTCGTGCCCGGCTCCTACGCCGGCACGCTCAAATGCCGCACCAACTCCGGCTACAACTACCCGGATGGCATTTTCAAATACGGCCAGAGCGGCGGCTCGACCAAGACCAAGAACGGCGCGCCTTACTACTACCGCATCCAGCCGACCGAATACTGCACCGACGCCGAACTGACCAGTTGCGTCGCCTCGACCGTGGCGACCACCGTGTCGAGCGTCGACTACAATTTCCCCGCCTATGTGCGCCACTGCACCGACAACACCTACAGCAGTTGCCAGCGCAAGCGCCTGGGCAGCTTCACCGTGCCCAAATACCTTGGCACCGTCAACAGCGGCGGCGCCGGCACGGCGGCAGCCCAGGGCGTCATCGACTACACCCCCTCCTCGAGCAGCCCCACCGGCGCGCTCAACATCAGCGGCATGTCCATCACCAACGGCACCACCACCACCGCCTTGCTGCCCACCACCGCCTGGACTTATAACGGCGGCAGCGGCAACGTTTCGGTCGCCGTCGGCGGCATCATCACCACCAATTCGACCTATCTCACCGGCACCAGCTCTGCGCGAACCACCGACCAGCGCGGCGTGGCACGCGCCATTTGCGACGGCATCAACGCCCAGAACACCGCCGTTGGCGCGAGCTTTCCGTTCACCGCCCGGCTGAGCGGCATTGCCAATTGCAATTCGACCAGCATCGGCACCGTGCAACTGGTCACCAAGGCCTCCAACAACACATGGAACGGCGCGACCACGACTTTTTCCTACACCGCCACGGCGGTCACCAACGGCCAGGTCAAGTTTGCCGTCACCAAAACCGCGACCAACTTCATCCTCACCAACATCACGGTCGCACTGCCCGCGACCGGCACGTCACCGCCGCCCACGGCCATCACCAACCCGGGCACCGTCACCATCGCCTCCGGCTCTGCGGCGATCAATACCGCCTGCCAGAAGACCGATTCGAGCGCCAACAGAAACGCTTGCGCGACCGCCATTTACGCCGCCATCGTCACCACTTATTTCACCAAGACCAGCCTCTCGGGCAACACCATCACCCTCACCGCCAAGAATGGCGGCGCCAACTGGAACGACTCGGCCAGCACTTACAATTACAGCGGCAGCGGCACCATCGCCGGCGCCAATACCACCGGCGGAACCTGCTCACACACCTATGACGTGTGCGGCGGCGTGAATACCGGCGGCATCTCGGTCAGCGCATCGCAAAACACCAACGGCACGGTCGCCACCGCCGGCACCATCGACACGCGCAGCGGCGTCGGCAGTTTTGCGCGCACCGACATCGTGCCGGGCAACAATGCCTACCCCAAGAGCCTCAACCGCGTCGACTGTGCCGGCAGCGCCTCCTGCACTTATGTCGAGGAAATGACCAATTTTGCCAACTGGTACGCTTATTACCGCACCCGCCTGATGATGATGAAAACTGCGGCCGGACGCGCCTTTGTGCCCATCGATGACACCTATCGCGTCGGCTTTATCACCATCAACCCGAACTACCCGGTCACCACCAGCGGCACCGGCCAGAAATACCTGAAAATCACCGATTTCACCTCGGGCAGCGGCGGGCATAAAAAGCTCTGGTACGACCTGTTTTACCAGCAGGCCACCAACGGCGGCACGCCGTTGCGCGAAGCGCTGTCGCGTGTCGGGCAGATTTACGCCGGCAAGTTCACCACCAACTCGGGTGGCACAACGATTTCCGGTGCGCCCAACTACCTGACCAAGGGCATTCCCAACACCGACGACCCGGTCACCGTATCCTGCCAGCCCAATTTCACCATCCTCTCCACCGACGGTTACTGGACCACCGCCAGCTCGGACTTTGACGGCAGCACCAACACCGGCTGGAAGGAAAACATGACGCGCATGGACAACGTCGACAATGTCAATTCGAGCTGGTCCAAGCGCTCGGACGGCGTCTACGACGGCAACCGCAACGCCACCGTCGCAGGCAGCAGCTCGGGCGCCTCGGGCACCCTCGCCGACGTGGCGCTGTATTACTACAAGAACGACCTGCGCCCCACCGGCTCGCTCAACGCCGCCGGTGTCGATGTGTCCACCGACAACGTGCCGCAGTCGCAAAAGGACATCGCCACCCACCAGCACATGGTGACCTTCACCCTGGGCCTGGGCCTGGATGGCAACCTGTCCTACCGCAGTGACTACGACGACCCCAGTCTCACCAGCGGCGATTTTTACCGCATCAAGACCGGCGTGGCGACCTGCTCGTCCAACGGCGGCAGCACCGGCACCACCACCTGCGACTGGCCCTCGGTGACGCAAAACAGCCCCACCGCACTCGATGACCTGTGGCATGCCGCGGTCAACGGCAGGGGGCTGTTTTTCAGCGCCAAGAACCCCGAAGAGCTGGCGCAAAGCCTGAGCGACACGCTGTCCTCGATGCGCGCCAGGGTGGGCGCCGGCGCGGCGGCGGCGACCTCCAACCTGCAACCGGTCGCCGGCGACAACTACGCCTTTACCGCCCAGTACCAGACGCAGACCTGGACCGGCGACATTGCGGCGCGGACCATCGACCCGGCCACCGCCATTGTGTCGACCAACAACCTGTGGACTGCGGCGGCACTGCTCGATGCGCGCGCCCACACCACCCGCGTCATTTTCACCTCGGACCTCGCCGACTCGACAGTCACCGCCGCGGTGGGCAGCGGCAACAAGTTGAAGCATTTTTGCCCGCCGTCTTCGTCGGGCACCAACTGCGCCGACGGCACCGGGCTTACCGCCGCCACCGGCGCGGCGCCCTATGGCCAGATGGATTACTTCGCCCCCACCCAACTCGGCCAGTACACTTCCTGGATCCAGTTGAAAAAGGATGCCGCCACCGCCAGCTCCATCGTCGACTATCTGCGCGGTGACAACAGCAACGAAACGCAGGGCGGCAACCTTGCCTCCGACCTGTACCGCAACCGCCAGAGCCTGATGGGCGACATCATCAGCGCCCAGCCGGCCTACATAAAGGCGTCGACCTTCACTTACACCGACCCCGGCTACACCGCCTTCAAGGCCTGCACCACCGGCACCGGTTCGGGCTGCCCGACGGCGCAATTCCCGACGCCCAGCACGCCGCGCCGCGCCACCGTGTACATCGCCTCCAACGACGGCTTCTTGCATGCCTTCGAGGTTGATGCCAACAACAACCCCTACTACCAGACCGGGGGCATTTCCACCGCCACCACCACCGACGACACGTTTACCGGCAACAACGCGGGCAACGGCGAGGAGCGCTGGGCCTTCACCCCCGCCCTGGTGATGCCCAACCTGTACAAACTGGCCAACGACCCCTACGCCCACCGTTACTCCACCGACGGTTCGCCGGCGATCGCCGACGTCTGCACCTCGGCGCCGTGCACCGGCCTGAACGACTGGCGCACCATCCTGGTGGCCGGCCTCAATTCGGGCGGCCGCGGCTACTACGCGCTCGATATCACCAATCCCCTCGCGCCCAAGGCACTGTGGGAGTTCGGCATCGGTGACAGCACCTGCCAGACCAGCGCCAACATCACCGCCAATCCGGGCGTGTACACCTCCGACTGCCACGTCGGCCTGACCTACGGCAACCCCATCATCACCAAGCGCAAATCCGATGGCAAATGGATAGTCATCGTCTCATCCGGCTATAACAATGTCAGCCCGGGTGACGGCAAGGGCTACCTGTATGTGCTCGATGCAATGAGCGGCACCATCCTGCACCGCATCGGCACCGGCGTCGGCTGCGACGGCGTGTCCACCACCTCGCCCTGCACCGCCGGTGCGGCCGGCATAGACCCGAGCGGCCTCGGACGGATCAACGCCTTTATTGAAAACTCGCTGGTGGACAATACCGGCCTGGCCGTCTACGGCGGCGACCTCAAGGGCAATGTCTGGCGTTTTGACCTCGATAGCGCCAACACCTCGACCTACCTCAGCGCGTTCAAACTGAGCACGCTGGTGGACAGCCTTGGGGTGGCGCAACCGATCACCGTCAAGCCCGAACTTGGCAGCGCCTACAACTACCGCGTGGTCTTGCTTGGCACCGGCAAGTTCCTCGGCACCACAGACAAGGCCAGCACGCAAACGCAGACCATTTACGCCCTGCGCGACGATTTGACGGCGACGCCGATTTCCGGGCGCACGCAGCTGACGTCGCAAACGCTGAGCGCCATTGCAGCCGGCGTGCGCACCATCACCACCACCACGGCGGTGGACTGGAGCACCAAGAAGGGCTGGTACATCGACCTGCCGGTGTCGGCCGAGCGCGTCAACGTCGACCCGCAACTGCAAAAAGGCACGCTGATCATCGCCTCCAACGTGCCCAACACCGACACCTGTTCGGCCGGCGGCTTCGGCTTGCTGAACTTCCTTGACTACAAGACCGGGCAGGCGATAGCCACCTCGGCCGGCGGCGTGGCCACCTACCAGTACACCGGCGGCCTGATTGTCGGGGTGAACTACGCCATCACCACCGGCGGCGACTCCAAGGCCATCGTCACCGGCTCGGACACCAACCTGCGCACCTTTGATGCGCCGACCGCGACCTCGATTTTCAGCGGCAACCGCATTTCCTGGCGCGAACTGATTTACGACCGCTGACCGGCGGCATTGCCTCCAGGCGGTCCGCGGCCATCGCGGACCGCCTTTTTTGGTTATGACATTTAACGACACCCAGACCAGCGAAGACCTGCCCGCAGCGCTCGCCCGATTGTCGGTGGCGGTAGTCGCCTCGGTGGCGCTGCATCTGGGGCTGCTGCAGTCGCTGACGAATCTGCCCGCAAGCAAGGCCGCCCCCGGCCTGCCGCAACGCCTGATGGCGCACCTGCTGCCCCTTCCCGAATCGGCCATCAACGCCCCGGCAGCTGAAATCCAGGCGCTGGCGCCCTCGCCCGCCGCCGCCCGCGCGGTACCGCACGACGCCGCACAGCCGGCTCCGGTCTCGCCATTGCCGGCGCACACGCCGCAGGAAACCGGCAGCCGCATCAACCTGCCGACACCGCGCTACTACAGTTCGGGGGAACTCGATGACAAGCCCGGCCTCGCCACCGCGGTGACGCCGCTTTACCCGGAACAGGCGCTGCGCGACAAGCTCGCCGGCCGCGTGGTGCTGCGTTTTTTAATCAACGAAACGGGCGGCCTTGATGACCTTGCCGTGGTCGAAGCCGAACCGGCGGAGGCGTTTGCCGACTCCGCCCTCGCGGCGTTTCGCAACGCGCGCTTCGTCCCGGGAAAACTCGGCGGTGCGGATGTGAAAACGCAGTTCTATCTTGAGCTCAATTACGTACCCGGCGAGACCACCACGGTCAGGACCGAGTCGCAGATGACCCACGGCATCAGCGTGCAAACCATGCGCCAGGGTCCTCTGCCCTGGCCTTACCGCAAGCCGGCCAGCGCAAGAAACCTCGACGCGAAAAAGTAGTACCCGAACAGATTCTCACAAAGAAACAGTCGTCATTGCGAGCGCAGCGAAGCAATCTCGTCGCGCTTGTGACTGGGGCTATTGGGGCTATTGGGGCTATTGAAAAGACGGCTTTTAGCGACTGCCGTAGCAGAGGCACTCGCTGAAGACCCGCATCCAGAGCGGCTTTCCAGCCTATTGCCCTGCAGGTTTTTCAGCCTCAGGCGGTGGCGCCAAGCCCCTTGGGCAGGGGGAAGGTGACGTTCTCGCTGATGCCCTCGAGCTGCGACACGCGCGTCGCTCCGAGTTCGCGCAACCTGGCGATGACCTCCTGCACCAGCACTTCGGGCGCCGAGGCGCCGGCGCTGACGCCCACGCGCTTCGCGCCGGCAATCCATTCGGCCTGCAACTGCCCGGCGTTGTCTATCATGTAGGCTTTCACGCCCATGTTCTGCGCCACTTCGCGCAGGCGGTTGGAGTTGGAACTGTTGGGCGATCCGACGACGATGACCACGTCGCTTTGCGGCGCCATGAACTTGATCGCATCCTGGCGGTTTTGCGTGGCGTAGCAGATGTCGTCTTTTTTCGGCCCGATGATTTTCGGGAAGCGCTGCTTCAGCGCCTGCACGATGTGCGCGGCGTCATCGACCGAAAGCGTCGTCTGCGTGACGTAGGCGAGCGCGTCCGGGTCGCGCACCTTCAGCTTCGCCACATCGGCGACCGTCTCGACCAAGTGCATGCCGCCGGCGGCCTGGCCCATGGTGCCCTCGACCTCGGGGTGGCCCTTGTGGCCGATCATGATGATTTCACGCCCGCCATCGCGCATCTTGCCGACCTCGACATGCACCTTGGTCACCAGCGGGCAGGTGGCGTCGTAGACCTTGAGGCCGCGCGCATCGGCCTCTTCGCGCACCGCCTTGGACACGCCGTGCGCGGAAAAAATCACCGTGCTGCCCGCGGGCACCTCGGCCAGCTCCTCGACGAACACCGCGCCCTTGCGACGCAGGTCCTCGACGACGAACTTGTTGTGCACGACTTCGTGGCGCACGTAAATCGGCGCGCCGTGAATCTCGAGCGAGCGCTCGACAATGCCGATGGCGCGTTCGACACCGGCACAAAAACCACGGGGATTGGCGAGAAGGACGTCCATGTTGTTTATTCTAGTCTGAAAAAGTAAAACGACGTCATTCCAAGGACGCCACGCATGGCGAATGAACCATGGAAAAACCGCGTCATTCCCGCGCAAGCGGGAATCCATGGGGTTGCTTGGTCGCAACTCAACAAACCCCATGGATTCCGGGTTCGGCTTCGCCGCCCCGGAATGACAATAGTTTGTCCAACAGAATTCAGATGCAACCTCAAGATCCGCCTCCACGATCCGACCGAAAACTGTCGAGTATCAGCAGTGCCGCACCAACACTGATGGCCGAATCGGCGATGTTGAATGCAGGCCAGTGCCAGGCACCGATATAAAAATCGAGAAAATCGACGACATAGCCGTAGAGCACGCGGTCGATGAGGTTGCCCACCGCCCCGCCCAGGATCAGCGTCAACCCGGCACAAAAGCGCCGCTCGGCCGGGTGCGCTGCGTGTTTCACCAGCAACACGCTGATGACAATGCTGGCAATGAGCGCGATGGCGGCAAAAAACCAGCGCTGCCAACCCGGCTGGCTGGCGAGAAAACTGAAGGCCGCACCCGGATTGTGCGCCAGCACCAGGTTGAAAAACGAGGTCACCGCGACCGGCGGCCGGCAGCACAGCACGCTGCTCGCCAGCCACTTGGTCGCCTGATCGGCGAGGATGATGACAATGGCCAGCGCGAACCACCTTGCGGTGACTCCTTGCGTAATGGATGAGTCAGACATTTTTTCGGTTCGTCATCCCCGCGCAAGCGGGGATCCAGTGACTTTTGCATTTTGAATCGACGACACTGGATTCCCGCTTGCGCGGGAATGACGAAATTTCTTCACGCGTACACCCGCGCTTCGCCGCTGCCGTGCAGGTTGGAGACGCAGCGCCCGCACAGCCCGAGGTAGGCGCCGTCCTTGCTAACGTCGGCGCGCCAGTGCCAGCAGCGCTCGCACTTGGCATGGCTGCTGGGGGTGACCACCACGGCGTCCGCAGCCCCGGCGGCCGCTTCAACCACTTTTGCGGCCGAGGTGATCAGCACCAGGCGCAGGTCGTCACCGAGCGAGCGCAGCAAGGCGAGCTTGTCGCCGCCGGCGCGCACCTCCACCTCGGCCTGCAGCGACGAGCCGATGAGGCCGGCACTGCGCGATTCCTCGAGCTGGCGCGTCACGTCGGCGCGCACCGCACGTATCGCGCTCCAGCGCGCGATCAGCGCCTCGCCACCGGCGAGATCGGGAAAGGTGTAATAGGTCTGGGTGAAAATCGTCTCCTCGTCCGGGCTTACCAGCCGCCAGGCTTCTTCGGCGGTGAAGGACAGAACGGGCGCCATCAGCCGCAGCAGGCTTTGCGTGATGTGCCACAGGGCGTTTTGCGCCGCGCGACGCGCGCGCGAGTCGGTGCCACTGGTGTAGAGCCTGTCCTTGAGGATGTCGAGGTAAAAGCCGCCCAGCTCCTCGGAGCAAAAGCCCTGCAGCTTGGACATCGCCGGCTGGAATTCGTATTTCTCGTAGTCGGCGAGCATCGCCGCCTGCAGTTGCGCCGACAGCGCCACGGCATAGCGGTCTATTTCCAGCCACTCCGAGGGCGGCAGCGCGTGCTTGGCCGGGTCGAAGTCGGCGGTGTTGGCGAGCAAAAAGCGCAGGGTGTTGCGGATGCGCCGGTAGCTCTCGACCACACGCTTGAGGATCTCGTCGGAGATCGACAGCTCGCCCGAGTAATCGGTTGAAGCGACCCACAGTCGCAGGATTTCCGCGCCCTGCGTGTCGGACACCTTTTGCGGCGCGATGACATTGCCCATGGACTTGCTCATCTTGCGGCCCTGGCCGTCGACGACAAAGCCGTGGGTCAGCAGGCTCTTGTAGGGCGGCACGCCGTGCATCATGCTGGCCACCAGCAGCGACGAATGAAACCAGCCGCGATGCTGGTCCGAGCCCTCGAGGTAGAGGTCGGCCGGAAAAGCCAGTTCGCCGCCGTGCGAGCCCAGATTGTTCTTTGCCCCGTCGGGCCCGCCCAACACAGTGAAGTGCGTCGAGCCAGAATCGAACCACACGTCCAGCGTGTCCTTGATTTTTTCGTACTGCGCGGCCTCATCACCCAGCAGGTCTGCGGGCGCGATGCGCTGCCAGGCTTCTATGCCTTCTTGTTCGACGCGCTTGGCCACGGCCTCGAGCAGTTCGGGCGTGCGCGGGTGCAGCGCGCCGGTTTCGCGATGGATGAAAAACGGCATGGGCACGCCCCACTGGCGCTGGCGCGACAGCGTCCAGTCCGGACGGTTGGCGATCATGCCGCGCAGGCGCGCCTTGCCCCACTCCGGATAGAACTTGGTCGCCTCGATGCCGGCGAGCGCGGTTTCGCGCAGGGTCTTCGCCGGCTTGACGCCGTTGTAGCCGGGCACCTCCTCCATGCCGGCAAACCACTGCGTCGTGGCGCGGTAAATGATCGGCGTCTTGTGGCGCCAGCAGTGCATGTAGCTGTGGTCGTAGACGGCGGCCTTGAACAGGTTCCCGCAGGCGTCGATTTTCTTGACGACCTCTGGATTGGCCTTCCAGATCATCATGCCGCCGAAAAACGGCAGCGAGGCGGCGTACTTGCCGTCACCCATCACCGGTGTGAGGATGGCGTCATCCTTCATGCCGTAATGGCGGCAGGACTGGAAGTCCTCGACGCCGTACGCGGGCGAACTGTGGACAATGCCGGTGCCGGTGTCCAGGGTGACGTATTCGCCCAGGTAGACCGGCGAATGGCGCTCGTAAAAGGGATGGTTGAAGTTGATGAGCTCGAGCGCCGCGCCCTTGCAGCTGGCAAGCAGCTTGCCGGTCAGGCCGTAGCGGGCAAGGCAGGCGTCGCGCAACTCACTGGCGAGGATCAGCAGGCCGCGTTCGGTTGCAACGAGGTCGTAGTCGAACTCCGGGTGGGCGTTGAGCGCCTGGTTGGCGGGGATCGTCCACGGCGTGGTGGTCCAGATGACTATCCAGCCCTTGTTCCCTGTTTCGCTGGGCAGTTTTGCCAGCCCGAAGGCTTTTGCCACCTTGTCCGGCTCGGCAAACGGAAAACCGACGTCGATGGCAGTGTCTTTCTTGTCGGCGTATTCGACCTCGGCCTCGGCGAGGGCCGAACCGCAGTCAAAACACCAGTTCACCGGCTTCAAGCCGCGATAGACATAGCCTTTTTGCAGCAGCATGCCCAGGGCGCGGATCTCATCGGCCTCGTTGCCGTGAGCCATGGTCATGTAGGGGTTGTCCCAGTCGCCCAGCACACCGAGGCGCTTGAAATCTTTTTTCTGCCGCTCTATCTGCTCGGTCGCGTAGGCGCGCGCCAGCTGCTGCGTCTGCTCGACCGGGATGTTCTTGCCGTGGGTTTTTTCGATCTGCACTTCGATCGGCATGCCGTGGCAATCCCAGCCGGGCACGTAAACAGCGTCAAAGCCGGCCATGTTGCGCGCCTTGATGATGACGTCCTTGAGCACCTTGTTGACGGCATGACCGATGTGGATGTCGCCGTTGGCATAGGGCGGGCCGTCGTGCAGCACAAAACGCGGGCGCCCCTTGGAGGCGGCGCGGATTTTTTTGTAAATGCCCTTCTCGTCCCATTCCTTCACCCACAGCGGCTCGCGCCTGGCGAGGTCGCCGCGCATCGGGAAAGGCGTGTCGGGAAGGTTCAGCGTGCTTTTGTAATCGCGTTTGGGGTCAGACATGTTCTGTTTCCATCAACTATTGCGTGTTCATTATGGTGTTTGAATGCAAACCGGCTGCGACATCACTTTATCCATGTCATTCCGAGCGAAGCGAGGAATCTGCTTTTGCCGGAAACGTAAAGCAGATTCCTCGGTCTGCGACCTCGGAATGACAAACTAATGGAGTCTGTCTCTGAGGAAATGAAAATGCGAACCGGGTAATCTTTCATTTGGCAATCGGCGACACCGGATGCTGCGCCAGGTAGTCTTTTGCCGAATCGCAATCGCGCGCGATCTGCAAGCGCAGTGTTTCGAGGTCGGAATATTTTTCCTCGTCACGGATCTTGTGCAGGAACTCGACGCGCAGGTGGCGACCGTAAAGGTTGGCGGAAAAATCGAACAAGTGCACTTCGAGCACGGCACGTCCCGAATCGCTCACCGTCGGGCGTATGCCCAGGCTGGCAACGCCGTCTAGGGCGTGATCGGCGATGCCGTGGGTGCGCACCGCGTAAATGCCCAGGAGCGGCGGCCGGTTGTGGCGCATGCGCACGTTGGCGGTGGCAAAGCCGAGCTTGCGGCCGAGTTTTTCACCGTGCACCACGCGCCCCGAAATGCTGTAGGGCCGGCCGAGCAGGTCGCACGCGTGCGCGAGATCGCCGCGAATGAGCGCCTCGCGCACCGCCGAACTGGAAACTCGCTCGCCGGCATGCTCGACCGTGGGCATCGCCTCGAGCTCAAAGCCGTGTTGTGCGGCGGCATCGCGCAGCAGCGCAAAATCGCCGGCACGGCGCGCGCCAAAGCGAAAATCGTCACCGACCAGCAGCGCGCGCGTGTGCAGTCCGCGCACCAGCACCTTGTCGATGAATTGCGCCGGGCTGAGCGCGGCGAAGGCAGTAGTGAAACGCGCGACGTGCACCTGTTCCACACCGTGCGCGGCGAGCAGTTCGAACTTCTCGCGCAAGGAGGTGAGGCGCGTGGGCGCCGATTGCGGCGTAAACACTTCGCGCGGATGCGGCTCAAAAGTCAGCACACCCATGCGCAGGCCCAGTGCGCGCGCCTTGGCCGACAGCCGCGCCAGCATGACCTGGTGGCCGCGATGCACACCATCAAAATTGCCGATGGTCAGCGCCAGGGGGGCGCTGGCGGCGGGCAGGCTGTGGGAAAAGCGCATTACGCGGAGAGAAGGAGGCAAAGCGCTGAATTATAGCGGTTTTTCTCCTCTTTCCGGGCACGTCATTCCCGCGAAAACAAGTCTCGCTGAGCGAGGCGAAGTTTCGAGGAACGGCCAAGCGGGAATCCATGGGTTTTGACGGAGAGCCACCCCATGGATTCCGGGTTCCGCTTTGCGGCCCCGGAACGACAGACACATTCTGCCCATCCTTGGTCGCGCCCGCGCCTAGTTAAGCCGTGCCGCCGCCTGCTTGAGCTCGACCACGCGACCGTGGATCTCGATGGCGTCGGGGGCGTCGGGCCGGCGGCGCAGGTAGTTTTGCAGGTCGCCGGAGGCGGCGCGAAAACAATCGAGCCTCGCATAGAGCAGGCCGCGGTCGCGCAACTCCTCCACCGCCTCGGGCACCACCAGCAGCATGCGGTGCATCACATCGAGCGCGAGTTCGTGCTTGTTGGCGTTCATGTAAACGCTTTTCAGGTTGCGCAGCAGGCGCGTGACAATCTGCCGCGGCGTCGCCGTTTCGAGAAATTCATCCAGCGGCATGCTCTTGGCGCGGCCGTCCTTGAGCACCTGCGCCAGGCGCTGGCGCAGCTCGGTCTCCGACTGCGGCAGGCCGGCACTGAACGGGTCGAGAATCAGCTGGCCGCGTTTTAGCTGCAACCTGACCATGAAATGTCCCGGAAAAGCCACCCCTTGCAGCGTGAGGCCGATGCGCCGCCCCAGTTCGAGGTAGAGCACGCTCAGCGTGATGGGAATGCCCTTGCGCCTTGAGAGCACGTCGGAAAGGTAGCTGTTGCGCGGGTCGTAGTAATCGTCGGCGTTGCCGGCAAAACCGCATTCGTTAAACAGGTAATGGTTGAGCGCCGCGAGGCGTTGCTCGGCAAAGGCGTCCCCGGCCAGGCGCGCGCGTATGGTGGCGGCCATGGCGTCGATCCCGGCCATGCAGGCCTCGACATCCAGATCGGGGTAGACATCCTGCCCGATCATGACGCAGGCGCGGCCAAGGTCGAACTGCTCGCGCGAAACCAGCCCGGCGAAGGCTTCGAGATGGCTGTTCATGCCGTAAGGAAAACAGCAATCAAGTCCGCTTTGCGTCTTCCCCGCGAAGGCGGGGACCCAGTGACTTTCGCCGAACGTCGCTGGATTCCCGCTCCTCGATTAAAGCATTCGAGGACAAGCTTCGCGGGAATGACGACCCTTTGAAAAGTTTCCTTAGTCAACACTGCCCCGTCTTGAAAAATCCGCCGGCCGGAAACCCAGCAGCAACAGCGTCGCAAAATAAGACCCCGCGCCCGCCACCACCAGGCCGCACAGCGCGGCCACCCGGTGCAGGCCGCCGGCCTGCAACCACCAGGCTTCGCTGCCCATGGCAAACCACAATATCACAGCCATTACGGCGAGCGCGACAAGCAGCTTGGCAATGAAACCGCCCCAGCCCGCCTGCGGCGTGTAAATGCCGCGGCTCCTGAGCTGCGACAACAGCAGGCCGGCGTTAAGGCAGGCGCCAAGGCCGATCGACAATGCCAGGCCGGCGTGCTTGAGCGGAAAAATCAGCGCGGCGTTGAGCGCCTGCGTCGCCAGCAGCGTGATGATGGCGATTTTTACCGGCGTGCGAATGTCCTGGCGCGCATAAAACCCGGGCGCGAGCACCTTCACCATGATCAATCCCAGCAGGCCGACGGCATAGGCCATCAGCGCCTGGCGCGTCATCATCAGGTCGTTGGTGGTGAAGGCGCCATAATGAAACAGCGTGGCGATCAGCGGCACCGCGAGCAGCGCGAGCGCGAGCGCCGCCGGCAGCGCCAGCATCAGCGTCAGGCGCAAGCCCCAGTCGAGCAGGCGGTTGAAGGCCTCGCCGTTGTTCTCGGCGTGAAACTTGGACAGGCTGGGCAACAGCACCGTGCCAAGGGCGACGCCGAGCAGGCCGGTGGGAAATTCCATCAGGCGGTCGGCGTAATAAAGCCAGGACACGCTGCCGCTTTCGAGGAAGGAGGCGAAGATGGTGTTGATGATCAGGCTCACCTGGCTGACCGACACCCCCAGCACCGCCGGCCCCATCAGCAGCAGGATGCGGCGCACGCCCGGGTCGCGCCAGGCGAGGCGCGGCCGCGGCAGCATGCCGATGCGCGCGAGATAGGGAATCTGCAGCGCCAGTTGCAGCACGCCGCCGGCGAACACCGCCCAGGCGAGCACCATGACGGACGGGTCGAAATACGGCGCAAAAAACAGCGCCGCGACAATGAAGGAGACGTTGAGCAGGCTGGGCGTGAATGCCGGGATGGCGAATTTGCGCCAGGTATTGAGAATGCCCCCGGCCAGCGACACCAGCGAAATGAACAGGATGTAGGGAAAGGTCACGCGCAGCATCGCCACCGTCATGTCGAATTTTTCGGCATTGGCGGAAAAGCCCGGCGCGCTGATGTAAATGATCACCGGCGCGAGCGCGATGCCAAGCAGGCTCACCGCCACCAGCGTCAGGGCGAGCAAGGTCGCAGTGCGATCCACGAGCAGCCGCGTTCCCTCGTCGCCCTCGCGCGTGCGGTATTCGGCAAGGATGGGCACGAAGGCCTGGGCGAACGCACCCTCGGCAAACAGGCGCCGCAGCAGGTTGGGAATGCGAAAGGCGACAAAAAACGCGTCGGTGGCGAGCCCCGCGCCGAAAATGCGCGCGATCAGGGCGTCGCGCACGAAGCCCAGCACCCGGGAAATGAGGGTCATGCTGCTGACCGTGGCCAGGGCTTTGAACAAATTCATCGGCTGATTATAAAGGCCCCGGCCACCCGGCGACGCACAACATCGCCCCCGCCCCGCCATGGGGTGCGGCACAAGCCATTGTTGTACAAGCCCAAATTCCGCTTTGCCCATGCAGTCCCTGGCGTATTTTTACTTGTGTGCCGCGGCCAAAGCCAGTACAATCGCGGACTTTCCTTCAAGCGACAGAAGAACATGGCTAACACTGCTGGGGCACGTAAAGCTGCCCGTCAATCCTCGAAACGACGCGTCCTCAATGCCTCGCAACGCACGGCACTGCGCTCGGCGCTGAAAAAAGTCGTCAAAGCCATCAAGGTCGGCGACAAGGCCGTGGCGACCCTGGCTTTCCGCGAGGCGAGCAGCGTGGTCGATCGCATCGCCGACAAGAAAATCATCCACAAGAACAAGGCGGCGCGCAGCAAAAGCCGCCTCTCGGCCAAGGTAAAGGCGATGGCCTGACCCGGCCTCGTCAGTAAAAAAAGCCGCCCTCAACGAGAGGCGGCTTTTTTTATGCCCTGAAGAAAGAAAGCCCCCCCTGCTTTAATGGCGCTTACCTTTAATGGCGCTTACTTAAGCAAACCGCGTCATTCCGGGGCCGCGTAGCGGAACCCGGAACCCATGGGGTTCGTCGCTTAGGGAAGCTCTGATTAAGTCCGTCATTCCCGCGAAAGCGGGAATCCACCTTGACCTAAAGCGTGGATTCATTGAGTCAAAATGGATTCCCGCTTTCGCGGGAATGACGATTTATGGACTTAATCAGAGCTTCCTTAGGTACGGACTCAACCCCATGGTTCCCCGCTTTCGCGGGGATGACAACAATCGGAGGGCTTAAGTAAGTGCCCCCCTTGGTAAGTGCCCCCTCTTACTCCTGCTCCTTTTCCGGCCGCTCCACGCCCCTGCCGGGTCGCGTTTTCAATTCGTTGTCGCGCGCAAAATTCATCAGGAAGTTGTAGGCCATCGGCTCCAATTCCTTTAACCGCACATCGATCACCACGCATTTGAAGCCGCCGACATTAATCGGCTGCACATAAGGGGAATACTGCATGCGCTGGTCGGTGCCAAACGCCGACATGATGCCGCACAGACGATCGGCCCAGTCGCTCGGACGAAACGCCTTGCCCTCGCGGGTTTGCCCTACGATGATGAATTCGTCTACGGGGGCGGACATGGCTGGCCTGGGTGGGATGGAATGCGCTACAACCCCAGTATAACAGTCGCGAATACCCCCCCCACAAATGCCCCATTGCGGGGAATTACCCCATTAAAACCGCTGGTTTTGCATTAACCCATAAGGAATAAGCCACATAACCATACAGTTAGATTGCCTTTCTCACATGCCCGTGGTATATCTTGCGTTAAGCGCTTGATGGGAGGGGAGCATGCTGCAGGTTAGCACCACAAAATTCGGCTTTCGCATACGCACCCGGCAAGGCTTGGTCGTGGAGAACCTGATGATCCATGGCCGCGACGAAGCCGACGCCGAGCGCAAGCTGCGGCAGATGTACCTGAACTGCCAGATATTGGCCAAGTCGGTGCAAAACGCCAACCCCAACGCCAAGCCGGCGGCCATGAGTTTCGAGGACGTCGTCACCCTCGTCACCAAGTAAGCCCCCGCAACACGCGTTGCCCGCCCGCGCTTTTCTAAACCTCCAAAAACCCGGTTGCAAGCAGCTCCTCGAGCAGCCGCGCATAGTCCTGCGCGCCACGGCTGTCCGGCGAATAGGCGAACACGTCCTTGCCCACCGCCGGGCTTTCGGCAATAGCAACGGTCTCGGCGATGCGCGTCTCGCACAATTCGGCGCCAAAGCGTGCCTTGAGTTGCTCGGCGATGTCATGCGACATGCGCCGCCGGCCGTCAAAGCGCGTCAGGACATAACGCCGCTCGACGCGCTTTTTCAGCACATGTTCAAGCGCCTTTAATGTGTTCTCCAGCGCCAGCGCCCCGCGCACCGCAAGGTGGTCGGTGGAAATGGGGATGAGCACGCGCTCGGTGGCAAACACACCGTTCAACGAGAGCACGCCCAGCATCGGACAGCAGTCGATCAGCACCGGGCGCGGGGCACCATCACTGGTCAGGGCATCCAGGCCCTCGCGCAGGCGGTTCAAAATGTCCGGCCCCTTGCCAAACAGCGAATCGACCTTGAGCAATTCCGCGTGCGCCGGCACCAGCCGCCCGCCTTTGCGCCCGGCCAGCTCCACGGGTCGCAACAGGCTCGCCAGCGGCCGGCTCTGGTTGTAAAAGGCAAACAGGCTGTCGGCGCCGTTTTGCACCGGCGCGAGTATGCCGCTGAGATGGGCCTGGGCATCCAGGTCAAGCAGCAACGGGGACTGGCCGCGCGCGGACAGCGCCGCGCCGAGATTGAGCGTGGTCGTGGTCTTTCCCACGCCGCCTTTTTGGTTGAAAACAGTAAGTCTTGAGTTCATGCGCCGGAGTGACTGGAAGTGTCGCTATGCTAAAATATGCGCGATTCAGATTGACCTTTTTTATTCTCGCACACATCCGGCACAAGCCCAGCACCCAAATAACGGCCAAAAACCGGTTGTAAGGACAACACGGCGGCAAAGGCCGCCGTGATTATTTTTGCAGGCAGAATGCCTGCATCCGCCACCAATCGGCACCACTATGCCAAGCACCGCGACAACACACGTCATGAACACCTACAACCGCCTGCCGGTGGCGTTCAGCCACGGCCAGGGCGTCTGGTTGTGGGACGAGGCGGGCAAGCGCTACCTTGACGCCCTCGCCGGCATCGCCGTGTCCGGCCTCGGCCACAACCACCCCAAGCTGGTCGCCGCGATCGCCGCACAGGCGGCGCGCGTCATCCACACCTCCAACCTCTACGGCATCCCATTGCAGGAGGCACTCGCCGAGCGCATTTGCGCGCTCTCGGGCATGGAAGAGGTATTTTTTTGCAGCTCCGGCGCCGAAGCCAACGAAGCGGCGATCAAACTGGCGCGCTTCTATGGACACCATCGCAAAGAAGGCGGCATTGAGCGCGCCTCCATCATCGTCATGGAACACGCCTGGCACGGCCGCACCATGGCCACCCTGTCGGCCACTGGCAGCCGCAAGGCGCAGGCGGGATTCGAGCCGCTGATGACCGGCTTCATCCGCGTGCCCTACAACGACACCGCCGCGGTGCAGCGCGTTGCCGACCACGAACAAAGCGTGGTCGCCGTGCTGGTCGAGGTGTTGCAGGGTGAAGGCGGCATCCATGTCGCCGACCCCGCCTACATCGCCTTCCTGCGCCGCTTGTGCGACGAAAAAAACTGGCTGCTGATGATAGACGAGGTGCAAAGCGGCATCGGTCGCACCGGCGCATGGTTCGCCCACCAAAGCTGCGGCATAAAACCCGATGTGATGACCCTCGCCAAGGGCCTCGGTTCGGGCATGCCCATAGGCGCCTGTGTCACCAGCGGCCGCGCCGCCGGGCTGTTCAAGCCGGGCAACCACGGCTCGACCTTTGGCGGCGGGCCGCTCGCCTGCGCCGCCGGCCTTGCCACACTGGCCGCAATGCAGGACGAAAAACTGCTCGCCAACGCCACAGCGATGGGCGCGCTGATCATGGAGGGCATGCACAACGCACTCAAAGGCTGTGCCGGCCTCATCGAGGTGCGCGGCCGCGGCCTGATGATAGGCATCGAGCTTGACCGCCCCTGTGGCGACCTGGTGCATCAGGCGCTGGCCGCCGGCCTGCTCATCAACGTCACCGCCGACAGGGTGGTGCGCCTGCTGCCGCCGCTCATCATCAACGCAGACGAGGCGAAGCAGATCGTCGCGCAGCTCGCCGCGCTGATCCGCGAATTTCTTGCCGTCGCCCAAGTCAAGACGCCGGCAACGGCAAGGTAAGCCCGGAGCCCATCATGGCCGTCAAACACTACCTGCAGTTCAACGATTTTTCGCTCGATGAATACGACTACGTGTTCGAACGCACGCGCTGGATCAAGGCGCGCTTCAAGTCGTTCGAAAAATACTGGCCGCTGGCCGACCGCACGCTGGTGATGATTTTCGAAAAAGCCTCGACGCGTACGCGCCTGTCGTTCGAGGCCGGCATGCAGCAGCTGGGCGGCGCCGCCATTTACCTCAACACGCGCGATTCGCAACTGGGGCGCGGCGAACCGGTCGAGGACGCGGCGCAGGTCATTTCACGCATGTCCGATCTGGTGATGATCCGCACCTTCGAGCAGGAGATCATCGAGCGCTTTGCCGGCCATTCGCGCGTGCCGGTGATCAACGGCCTCACCAACGAATACCATCCCTGCCAGATCCTCGCCGACATCTACACCTATATCGAGCATCGCGGCTCGATTCGCGGCAAGACGGTGACCTGGATTGGCGACTCGAACAATGTCTGCAACACCTGGCTGCAGGCGGCCGAGGTGTTCGGCTTCAACGTGCACGTCTCCACCCCGCCCGGTTACGAAGTCGAGGCCGAGCGCGCCAATCTCTACGGCAACGACCATTACGAGGAATTCGCCGACCCGATGGAGGCGGCCAGGGGCGCGGACCTCGTCACCACCGACGTCTGGACCAGCATGGGCTTCGAGGCCGAGAACGAGGAGCGCAAGCGTGACTTCGAGGACTGGCAGGTCGACGCCGACATGATGAAAGTGGCGAAAAAAGACGCCCTCTTCATGCACTGCCTGCCCGCCCACCGCGGCGAGGAGGTTGCGGCCGAGGTCATAGACGGACCGCACAGCGTGGTCTGGGAGGAAGCCGAAAACCGCCTGCACGCGCAAAAGGCGTTGATGGAATACCTGCTGCTTGGACGGGTGAAGACTTGAGGACTAACTTAGTCGGCACCGCCATCCCCACAGTCACCGTCATTCCCGCGAAGCTTGTCCTCGAATGCTTTAATCGGGGAGCGGGAATCCAGTGACTTTTTGAATTTAAAAGCCACGACACTGGATCCCCGCTTCCGCGGGGATGACGAAACAGAAAATAATTGAGCATCTCCTTAATGTTTTTTATACAGGCTCGAATATGGCAACGAAAAGCAAAAAAATAAACAAGGTCGTCCTCGCCTACTCCGGCGGCCTCGACACCTCGGTCATCCTCAAGTGGCTGCAGGACGTCTATCACTGCGAAGTGGTGACCTTCACCGCCGACATCGGCCAGGGTGAGGAAGTCGCGCCGGCGCGCGCCAAGGCAATCAAGATGGGCATCAAAAAGGAGAACATCTTCATCGAAGACCTGCGCGAGGAATTCGTGCGTGATTTCGTCTTCCCGATGTTCCGCGCCAACACCCTGTACGAGGGCGAGTACCTGCTGGGCACCTCGATCGCGCGGCCGCTGATCGCCAAGCGCATGGTCGAGATCGCCAAGAAGGTAAAGGCCGACGCCATTTCGCACGGCGCCACCGGCAAGGGCAACGACCAGGTGCGCTTTGAACTGGGCGCCTACGCGCTGATGCCCGGGGTGAAAGTCATCGCGCCGTGGCGCGAATGGGACTTGCTGTCGCGTGACAAGCTGCTCGCCTACGCCGACCAGCACGGCATCCCGGTGGATTTCAAAAAACGCAAGGGTGGCGGCGCGCCCTACTCCATGGACGCCAACCTGCTGCACATCTCCTACGAAGGCGGCATCCTCGAAGACCCCAGCTTCTCGCCCGAGGAGTCGATGTGGCGCCTGACGGTATCACCGGAAAAGGCCCCCAACACGCCCGAAGTCATCGAACTCACCTACGTGCGCGGCGACATCACCGCCATCAACGGCAAAAAGCTCTCGCCGGCGCAGGTGCTCACGGAACTCAACCGCCTCGGCGGCAAGCACGGCATCGGCCGCCTCGACCTGGTAGAAAACCGCTATGTCGGCATGAAGTCGCGCGGCTGCTACGAAACCCCCGGCGGCACCATCATGTGGAAAGGCCACCGCGCCATCGAGTCCATCACCATGGACCGCGAAGTGCTGGCGCTCAAAGACGACCTGATGCCGCGTTACGCCCGCCTCATCTACAACGGCTACTGGTTCAGCCCGGAGCGCAAGCTGCTGCAGGTGCTGATCGACGAGTCGCAAAAGCCGGTCAACGGCAAGGTGCGCCTCAAGTTGTACAAGGGCACACTGATGGTGGTCGGCCGTGAATCCAAATCCGATTCGCTGTTCGACATGAAAATCTCCACCTTTGACGATGACGGCGGCGCCTACAACCAGGCCGACGCCGACGGCTTTATCAAGCTCAATGCATTGCGCATGCGCATCGCCGCCAAGGCTGGCAGGAAGTAGGAAAACCAGGCGGATGGCTGGAAATCTAGGACTGGCGCGAGTTTCCAGCCATTATGTATTCTGTCATTCCGAAGCCAAGGGCTGAGGAATCTGCTTTTCGTCGAACAGCAGATTCCTCGCTGCGCTCGGAATGACAGTATCACTTGATGTGGATTAGGCTGATGGTATTGCAAAGACAATTCGTTTTTCTGCTGGCCGCAATATGTATTACCAGCACCCAAGCACTCGCCCAAGTTCCTGCCGACCAGCAACTCATCCAGGCCGCATCGCGCGGCGATAGTGCGCTGGTCAAGCGCCTCATCGCCGATGGCGCAAGCGTCAAGGCGCGTGACAGCGGCGGCCGCACCGCCCTGCTGCTTGCGACCCACGCCAACCATGTCGCGGCGGCAAGCCTGCTGATTGCCGCCGGCGCCGACGTCAACGCCAAGGACGGCATCGAAGACAGCCCTTTTCTGTACGCCGGCGCCGAGGGGCGACTCGAAATCCTGCGCCTGACCCTGGCGGCGGGCGCGGACCTCAAGAGTACCAACCGTTACGGCGGCACGGCATTGATCCCCGCCGCCCACCACGGCCACGTCGAGACGGTGCGCGAACTGCTGCAAACGACAATCGACGTCAACCACGTCAACAAGCTCGGCTGGACCGCCCTGCTCGAGGCAATCATCCTCGGCGACGGTGGCCGCGCCCATACCGAAATCGTCAGGCTGCTGCTCGCCAGCGGCGCCCAACCCGGCCTTGCCGACCGCGACGGCGTGACGCCGCTCAGGCACGCCGAACAGCGCGGCCAGCGCGAGATCGCGGCGGCGCTGCGGGCTGCCGGCGCGCGCTGAGGATCGCCGCATGCGCATTCGCATCCTTTCCGACCTGCACCTCGAAAACCGGCCGTTCGAACCGCCGCCCGCACCGGCCGACGTGGTCATCCTCGCCGGCGACATCGCCAACGGCACTGCCGGCATCGAATGGGCGCAGCGCTATTTTGATGTGCCGGTGCTCTATGTCGCCGGCAATCACGAATCCTACGAGGGCGAATACAATGCCGTGCAGCGCGAGCTTGTCGTGGCGGCGCAGGGCAGCCATATCTCCGTACTCGACTGCGG
>Ga0194061_1000429_pt1 | contig 25730 bp, 24 predicted proteins | sample SepL2221m_MetaG_FD_163423 | JGI IMG/M metagenome (GOLD analysis project Ga0194061, IMG submission 163423) | Anoxic zone freshwater microbial communities from boreal shield lake in IISD Experimental Lakes Area, Ontario, Canada - Sep2016-L224-21m | ecosystem: Environmental > Aquatic > Freshwater >... | reverse complement strand
TTGATGGTGAGGTCGGTCAGCATGTCAGGTCAGCGCTCTCCCCACTTCAGTTTCGTCCTCAGAATCTCGAAATAATCGCGACTGCGGGACATAACCAGGGCGGTGGTTTTCAGAGCCTTGCGCACTTCGACCGAATCTCCCTCGTGGAGCTCAAAGCCGACCTGGCCGTCGAGGGTCAGGTAGACTTTTTCGTCGAAGGATGAAGTGACCGTGATCGAAATGATTGATTCGTCAGTGACCACAATCGGCCGATTGGTGAGGGTGTGCGGGCAGATCGGCGTGATGACGATGCAGCTCATCTGCGGGTGGATGATAGGCCCGCCGGCGGAGAGGGAGTAGCCGGTGGAGCCGGTGGGGGTGGAGACGATCAGCCCGTCAGCCTTGTAGGTGGTCAGAAAGTGCCGGTTGACCTTGGTTTCCAGATCAACGATGCGGGCCAGGGCGCCTTTGTTGATGACCATGTCGTTAAGGACGTGGCACTTTTCAATTTCCTGTCCTTCGCGGTGGAGCGTTACCTCCAGCATCATGCGCTCCGAAACGCGCGGGTTCCCTTCCAGGCACTTTTCGAGGCGGGTGTACAGCTCCTCGACGGTGATCTCAGTCAGAAAACCGAGGCTGCCCAGGTTGACACCAACGATCGGCACTTCCTTGCCGCTGAAGAGGCGCGCCACAGAGATCAGCGTGCCGTCACCCCCCAGCACAACTACTAGTTCCGCCTGCTCGCGGATTTCCTCCTGTTCAAGCGTCGTATCCAAAGCAAGCTGACGGCCCAGTTCCGGTTCCGGCATCGGGGTGCAGCCACGAGCCGCCAGCCAGGCGATCAGATCGCGGGCTATGCCGAGACAGCGAGGGTCATGGATCTTGGCAAATATGGCAACGTTCTGGAATTCCTGCATGGGGAATCTTTCCTATGCACACATAGTTTTCAGGGTAGTTATGAACCCCTTCTTAAATTCCGCGATGCGGAGGTTCATCATATCAGGAAACGAGGCATATTCAATGATTCTCTGCACCTTGAAACGTGTGGAGGTGTTTTCAGCTCCGTCCCGGAAATATCTATTCACGTTTGCGGGCATTGGATACCAGTCTGCTGTTATTTATGCCAACGGGACAGCGCAGTACCGTCACACAGGAAGAACCGATGCAAATGAAACATAATATGTTTGGGAACTCTTTTCACTCACCTAACAACCTCAATCTGAAAAGCTTTTTCGTCAGATTGTAGATATCATCTTTAACTCCATTACGACGAATACCAGCGGTACCAATAACGACAACAAGATCGTTACCTCAGATTTGATAAATCTTTTCTACCTGTTATTTATCCCGATTTACCAATAATTGCAACTGCTACCGGCATTTCTCTCCTCCGGTGTTTTCCATGATGCGAGCCAGCTCAGAGCATTCGTAGTATCAACCATTGTTCGCGCCAGTGCCAATCGTTCAAGGACAACAGCTTTCTGGTCTGCTTCAAGATTGGCAGCCCGGTGCTCGACGTCGGTAAAAAAAATCCTTGATTCGCTTACCTGCCGATTTAACTACCGCAGCACCAGGCGCAGTCGGCAGCCGCTTCTGATGCGCTGGCATCTTGAATGAGAAACTGAGGCAGCGTTGCGTCGCTTTTTTGAAGTTCAGTCTCCTTGAGACTTTACTTCAGCTTTATTTCCAGTGGTAGTCGGTGTCTCAGCAGCCGCACTCTTCTTTTCCACTTGAGTTGGAGTGGGTATTTGAGTGGCAGGTGATGCTGTTGTCTCAGTTGCCGAGGTCGGAGCTGCGTCTGTTGATGCTACTTCCGTTACAGTCCCAACTTCTGCCGTAGTATCACCTTCTGATTTAGCAGGCTCTGCTTTGTCGCCATAGCCGTCACCATACCATCCACCACCTTTGAGACTGAATGAGGCTGCGGACACCAACTTACGGAGTGCCCCACCACATTTTGGGCATTTGTCTGCAGGTGGGTCTGAAAACTTCTGGCGGAGTTCAAATTGAATGTTACAGGCATCACAGCGATATTCATAAACTGGCATTTTATCTCCTTATCCATTTGTACTGTTGGATTTCACCCTTCAACCATTTCTGGCACCGTTAGAGACAATTCATAATCATCAAGACGATAAATGCTATTCCATGCCAACCCGCACCGTTGGCATGAGCACTTCTGGATCATTGATCCTTTATCATCTATGCCGATAATGTTCATTTTGGCATATTGAGAATAGTCTAAATTATCAGGGGTATACATTCGTCCCTCCAAGCGTGATTTCTCAAATGGTCACCTTCTAGCACATATTGTGTTTAATAAAAAGAGTCAGAGGGGTTTAATTTTGCGGTTTGAACAAAAAAATTGATGCTAGAATTGGATCAAAACACATAAGTAAATAATATCAGCTATATACACAAATATTACTCCTGAGAGGGGGTAGCAGTGGGTAAGATCAAAAACAACACCGAGGACACCTAATCCTCGTGTTATACAATAATATCAATTAGTTATACAAATATGCTGTAAAATTTGATGTGATTCTGATGGGAAGCCCCTCCCCCTAATAGCCCCAAATACAGTACCAGCCTGGGTTTATCAACCCTGACGAAAGATGTATGAGCGGAGCGATTACAGCTTGAGGAGGGCAGCAAGCGATAGCGCGCTAGTCGTAGCCAATCATATTTTCAATACGGAATGGTTCATTTTGGCATTACATGACTGCTGCCATAAGAGGGGAAAGAACAGAAGGCAACACTTGAAAACTTTTTTAAAGAGGGTCTATTCTACTACAACATGTTCCGCTATTCCTTTGCTGCAACACTCATTTCTGTTTACGCTCTACCTGCTGAAGAAATTCGGGAATGAATGGCGAACTACTGCATTTTACCAGGATTGTTTCCTGAAGACTTTCCCAACTTTATTGCTGGAGATAAAACCTGTCGAACACTTTTTTACGCCGGAAGATGTCCTGCGTTACACCTATTCTGTACGTTGCCTGGAACGGTTTGCCCATTTCTTCGGTCTGATAGAGGTCGAACGAGACTGCTGGTTGAAAAGCCTACCCCTGATCGATCAAGTCGTTCAGTTCAGTTTCGAGAACAGATGACCCAGGACAGTCAGGGAGATTCTTATGTCGGATACCATCAAATACTATGACGCTCAGCAATGGTTACGAGAGCGGCAGCCGAAACGGGCAAAATTCCCGGCAGTACTGGTCGCCATATTTGTTACCCTGCTCACCAGCGCGCTTGCCGGTCTACTGGTCGGACTCTGTTTCCTTGGGACATTCTGGTACTGGGCCATCGGCATTGCCTGTATCTCGTTGCCGTACATCCTGATGGACCGGGTGCAGGTGCGGCTCTATCATGGCTACGTGAAGGGGAAACCGTTCTGGACGCTGCTCAAATATGCCTACTCCAGCACTGATTACCAACCCTGTTACGTCCCATGGTGGTACTGGCGCTGGTACTACTGGTGGTAGGGGAATAATTGATATCCCAGGATGGAACCTGTTTGGGAGACCGAATGGGATGATATTATGGTGGCTGTTTTGGATACTAATTTGGTACCAAAAATGGCGCCGTTTTCGCCACCTTCCGTCAATGCCGCATTTTTGGGTACTAATATGGTACCTTCAATGCGGCATTGTTGCTTCGGTGGCTTTTTAGTATCCAAAACAGGCACCAAAAATGCCGCAACGCTTACACTGCCGGTCTTTGCTTTGCCCATCGGCACCGTAATCGGCAAATATATTCGGGTACAGGTGAGTTTTCTTGCAATTTATTCAATACAGTTGTACTGTTGCGCACAGTAGTGACCGGCAGATAAATCGGCAATAAGGAACGCGACATGCCCGACTCAATCAGTCAGATGACCCCTCTGCTTCCGGAGCGGGCCGATGATCTTCAGGATCTGGCCTTGGAGGTAGTTCAGCGCTCGGCCTCTCTCGGCACCAGGCAGCACCCGGTTACCCTGCGAACCCTGCGCGAACTGCTGCGCATCATCAACAGCTACTACTCCAATCTCATTGAAGGTCACAACACCCACCCCTACGACATCGTTAGAGCCATGCAGCAGCAGTACGACGCCGAACCGGCCAAGCGCAACCTGCAACTGGAAAGTGTCGCACACATCACCGTACAGCGGCAGATGGAAGCGTGGTTGCAGGAGGAAGCGCCGCCCAACATCGCCGGGCAGGAGTTTCTCTGTTCGCTGCATCGGGAGTTTTTCAAGCTGCTGCCTGAAGAATTCCAGATCATGACAAATCCGGATACTGGCCGTGAAAGCCGGGTGATACCAGGTGAGCTGCGCACACAACCTGTCAAGGTCGGACAGCACCAACCACCAGGGCATGACAGCCTGGAGGCATTCATGGTAAGGTTCGGCGAATCGTATGCTCCTGAAAGGCATCACGGCGCTGCCAAACTTGTGGCGGCAGCAGCTGCCCATCACCGACTAATGTGGATTCATCCGTTCCTGGACGGCAACGGCAGGGTGGCACGCCTGTTCACAGAAGCGTATCTCCACCGGATTCCTGTGCATGGTTTCGGTCTCTGGTCGGTCAGCCGGGGGCTGGCCCGTCGGAATACGGACTACAAGTCGGCGCTCAACTGGGCCGATGCGCCGCGGCGGAATGATCTGGACGGCAGGGGAAATCTGTCCAACGAAGGGCTGGTGAAGTTCTGCCGGTTTTTCCTAGAAGTCTGCCTCGATCAGGTGGAGTACATGAATACCCTGTTGCAACTGGACGGGCTTGTTGAGCGGGTCAGAAGCTACGTGCAGTTGCGTGGTACCGCCATGATCCCCAATCCGCCCGGCATGGACAATCTCCGCCCGGAAGCTGGCAGAATGCTGCAAGAGGTTCTTCTACGGGGCGAAGCGCCACGGGGATTAGTCATAGAAGAATCCGGACTGAAAGAGCGGACCGGCAGAAACCTGCTGGCCCAACTGGTGGCCGAGGGGTTGCTGGTATCCGACACCCCCAAGGGTGAAGTCAGGATTGGCTTTCCGATTCATGCTGCCAGCTGGTTTTTTCCAGAGCTGTATCCTGTGCTGTCGCGGTAAGACATTCAACTCAACGTAATATACAACTGGACTCTTTATGCCGATTTCCTGGAATGAAATAGCCCTGAGAAGGGGGGCAATGGTTTTAGGGGTTGTCAGTGCAGCATGATGTCCATTCTTAACCGCTGGTAGTGCACCTTTTAAATCTGCGGCTATATCTCGTTCAGCTCTTTCAGTGACAATCGAATATCGAAATATCATCCCGCAATGGTGACGAATCCGATGAGCTGTGTCGAGTGCTCCACGGCTAGCAATGCGTTCAAGCACCTTCAACAAGTCTTTTGGCTTGATTTCAGATATAGGTGTGGTGCCAAGAGGAGGAAAAATGTCTTTCTCAAGTCTGTGAAGAATGTCAGCAGCATGATTAGGAGACCATTTGCCAGCAGATGAAAATTTGTGGTGCCACTCCCTGGCAACGGCTTCAAACGTGTTGGCGGTGAGTTCTTTATTAAGAGCTTTGTTTGATTTACGAAATTCTAGTGGGTCGATATTTTGGGCGAGTAACTTTCTGGCGTCAGCTCTGACTTGTCTAGCATCGGCAAGGGACAACTCAGGATAGCTGCCAAATGACATCAATTTGTCTTTTCCGGCATACCTATATTTGAAGCGCCAGAGTTTTCCACCGCTAGGAGAAACGAGTAAAAATAATCCGCCCCCATCAAAAATTGTTTGTTGTTTTGAGCCTGACTTTGCTTTTTTTATCTCTGAATCAGTTAAAGGCTGTATCCTCCTCGGCATGGCATTTCCTCCTTTTAGGTATACGGAAATCTGGTTTGGTATACGAAGGGTGAAATCATATACCAAAATGCGTCGGTTTTAAGTATAGCCAAGAGGAGTATATCGGACAACAGAAAAAGAAAAAGCCCCTATTTCTAGGGGCTATTCGTACCACGTCGGTCTGTGGTGGAGTATCTTATGGTGCCCAGGGACGGAATCGAACCGCCGACACGAGGATTTTCAATCCTCTGCTCTACCGACTGAGCTACCTGGGCAAAAAACGGAACTGACTGTTTACCCTAATCTTGCTTCCTCTGTCAACTACTTATTTGCCTGATCTCGCTGGATCCGTATCGGGACGTAGTTGCAGAACGGTTCCTCTTCCATATAGTCTCCGTGAACCGCGTCGGCGCGGGCACGGCAGCCACCGCAGACGTTCAGGTATTCGCACTGGCCGCATTTCCCTTTGTATGCTTTGAAATTTCGCAGATTGTTGAATATCTCCGAATTTTCCCACAACTCGCGGAATGGGGTCTGTTTGACGTTACCGGCGGTACGGTGGAAGTAGGAGCAGGGTTTAAGATTGCCGTGGCAGTCTATTAAGCAGATCGTCTGGGCAGCGATGCAACCTTTCCCGCCACCGGTCGAGAAGGTGAGGGAGCGCCGCTCAAATGCAACCCCTTCCTCCTTGGCCTTTTGGGGTACTATGCGGTAGTAGTGGGGAGCGCAGGTGGGGCGCATCAGAATGTCGTCTTCCATTTTTTCCTGCTGATAATGCCAATCGAGGATCTGCTCGTAGTCCTCCTTGCTGATCAGCTCACTCATTATATCCTCTCCGCGGCCGGTGGGCACGATCATGAACATGTACCAGGCGGTTGCGCCCAGCGACTTCGCCAGCTTGAACGTGGCAGTAATGTCGTGCTGGTTGCGTTTGGTAAATGACGAATTGATCAGGAACTTCTGTCCATTTCGTCGGAATGTCTCTGCTGCTCTGACAACCCCGGCAAAGGAGCCGGGCGACTGACGGAAGTTGTCATGCACCTCGGCGGTGGAGCCGTCCAGTGACAATGAAACCATCTTGATGTCAGCCTGTTTCATCTTCTGGCACACATCATCGGTTACCAGCGAACCATTGCTGGCCATGCACATCCGCAGACCGAGTGATGTCCCGTATTCCGCCAGCTCGAAAATATCGGGGCGTAGAAGTGGTTCCCCTCCGGACAGCACGACAACCGGCTTGGAAAAATCGGCAATCTCCTCAAGCAGTTTTTTACCTTCGGCAGTTGTAAAGTCCCCCTCGGAGGATGTCATGTCAGATGAACAGCGGCAATGTACACAGTTCAGATTGCAGCGCTGAGTAGTTTCCCAGGCGATCCACTTCGGTATGAATTCAGTAGTCATTACTGCTCCTGTAGGTGATGCTGATTCTAAATTGCAGTGCTGAACGGAATCGTACCCGAACACCTCTGCAAACTCAAGAACATAGTGATGAGTACCTCCCGGGCAGATTGTGTGCTAAAAACAAGCTCTTGCATTCAAGCCGGACGTATAGTAGTATGTCGCTCCCCGCCGCCCACAGCGGCGTTTTGTTATTAAGTTCCTCGAAGGAGTACGTGAATCCATGCTGGATATTATGCGCAGGCAGAAAGAATCAATAATCATCAAAATTGTTTTTGTCGTTATCGTGCTTTCCTTTGTCGGTACCATCTTTCTCGTATGGGGCAAAGGGAGCGATGGAATGGGCGGAGGAAAAGGCGGCTACGCTGCCAAAGTTGACGGGACCCGCATCTCACTGGAACAGTACCAGGCCGCCTACCAGCGCATCAGGAACATGTATCAGCAGATTTATGGCCAGTCCATTACTCCGGAAATGGAAAAGCTGTTCAATCTGAAAAAATCGGCGCTCGACGGTCTGATTGACAACCTGCTGATCATGAAAGAGGCAAAATCACTTGGCATCAAGGTCTCAAAAGAAGAGGTTGCCGCTGCCATAGAGGCGGTGCCGGCGTTTCAGAAGGACGGCAAGTTCAACTTTGACCAGTACCAGCAGCTGTTGAAATCGAACCGGATGACGGCCAAGGATTTCGAAGAGGGGCAGGAGGAGGAGGTTAAGCTCAAGAAAACCCGCCAGACCATAAAAGACAAAGCCGTCGTGAGTGACGCCGATGCGCTGGCCCAGTTTAAGAAGGAGCATGACCGGCTGGAGCTGGAGTATGTGGCTTATTCGCCCGCCGATGTACTCGCCGAAGTCAAGCTGAGTGAAGCCGACCTGAACGAATATCTGCAGAAAAACCAGAATGATTTCAAAACGGCCGAGAAAGTTGCCATTTCCTACATATTGATTGATCCGGTGTCTTTGGCTGGCAAACTTACCGTTTCTGATGATGAAATTCAGACCTTTTACCAGAAGAACATTGACCGTTGGCAAGGGAAGGACGGGATTCTGCCCTTGACGGAAGTGAAGGAGCGCGTCAAGGCAGAAGCTATTCGCCAGAAGACTTCCAAACAGGCTTTTGAGACGGCTGCCGATACTCTGTATAAGAATATTAAATCGGCCGATCTCAAGCAGATTGCTACACAGTTGAAGCAATCGGTGCAGGAAACGCCTCTGTTCTCAGCTGCCGCTCCCGCTCCGGCACTGGCAGGAGAAGCGGCTGTAGTCAAAAAGGCTCTCGAGCTGAAGCAGGGTGAGCTGGGCGGGCCGGTTGAGACCGGAAAGGGGATTTATCTTCTGCAGGCCAAAGAGCGGAAACCCTCTGTGGTTCCACCGCTTGCGGAAATTAAAGGTGCCGTGGAAGCTAAACTCAAGGTTGTCAAAGCGGCGGAACTGGCAAAGAAGAAGGCTGAGGATGCGGCAAAACAGCTCACCGCAAAAGCTGCTCTGACTACACGGACAACTTCAGGATTCGGTTATTCTGCCAAGGGTGAGATCCCGGCTATCGGCACATCCCCCGACATGATGGAGGCCGTTTTCAAGCTGACGGCACAACAGGCGCCTGCATCACCCTTCAAGGTGGGCGAGAGTTGGTTTGCGGTGCGGGTAAAGAGCCGTATCGAAGCTTCCCAGGCAGATTTTGAAAAAAACAAGGAGGAGCTGAAAAAGAAGATGCTCCCCAAAAAACAGGATGATGCACTTGCGGAGTGGGTCAAGGGATTGCGGGAAAAGGCCAAAATCGAGATAAATCAGGCACTGGTTGCCGATAAATGAGGAGCGGAGCTATGTCACAACTTGTCATGCAGACCGAATTTCCGACATTGAAACTGATTGCCAGGGGTAAAGTTCGCGACATCTATGACCTTGGCGAAAGCCTGCTGATGGTCACCTCCGACCGTATCTCGGCGTTCGACGTCATCATGGACGAACCGATTCCCGACAAAGGTTTCGTCCTGACCCAGATTTCTGCGTTCTGGTTTCGCCAGATGGAGGACATTGTAAAAAACCACATCATCTCGATTGACGTGGCCGATTATCCTGCCGAATGCCAGCCGTATGCCGGGGTGCTCAAGGGGCGCTCAATGCTGGTTAAAAAAGCTCAGCCTTTACCGGTTGAGTGCATCGTGCGCGGGTATCTTTCTGGTTCCGGGTGGAAGGATTACAAAGCCAGCGGCGCCATTAGCGGTATCCGGCTCCCTGCAGGTTTGCAGGAGTCTGACCGGTTGCCGGAACCAATCTTCACGCCGTCCACCAAGGCCGATCTCGGAGATCATGACGAGACGATCTCTTTCGATAAAATGGTTGAACTCTGCGGCCGTGATCTGGCTGAAAAAGCGCGGGACTATACCCTCAAAATTTACTCCCGGGCCCGTGACCTGGCCGATCAGAAGGGAATTATCATCGCTGACACCAAATTCGAGTTTGGTGTCTATGATAACGAACTGATAATCATTGACGAATGTATGACCCCCGATTCCAGCCGTTTCTGGCCAAAGGATCTCTATAGCCCCGGTGGCCAGCAGCCCAGTTTTGACAAACAGTTTCTGCGCGACTATCTGGAAACGCTTGACTGGGGTAAGTGTGCGCCTCCGCCGGCGTTACCGCAGGAAATACTCGACAAGACCGGCGAAAAATATAAGGAGGCGCTCTTCCGCATAGCCGGGATACGTGCCTGAAATAACGGTATTACACAAACAGAACGTCACGACGGCGAGCCGTGCGTTCTGTTTTTTTACGTCTGCCGCTTGACGTGGGAAAATTACGGGTTACACTTGGAGCGGTGCAAAAATAACTGGGGAGAAACGTGTCATGAAACTTGAGGAAATCAAAGAAATCGCTAAGCAGCACAGTATAAAAACGGGGAAAATGAAAAAGGCCGAACTGGTTAAAGCCATCCAGCAGGCCGAAGGGAACGTGGTCTGTTTTGAAACCAACCAATCAGATACCTGCGGACAGAATGCCTGTCTCTGGCGCCCTGACTGCAAATGAAATATTTGATAGCAACAGGGGCGCCCCTGTTGCTATATGTCTGATGGCCGCGGCATCATCCTTTACTTGCCGTTAGAAAAGCGCCAAATTCCGTGTCAACCTTGGAGATATGATTCAGCAGCCACTTAAGCAGCAGGTTGTTGGTCTCAATGACATGATGAGTTGAAATCCCGTTTTTATCGGTCTCTGCCATAAGTTTTTTGATCTGTTCTATAAAATATTGATGTTCTGAGCGATGAGCTTCATAGGCCGGATAACTGTGCAGACGTTGTAGCCGTTCTTCGTCGTTAAAATGAGTGAATACGTATTCTCCAAGAAAAGCCTGTAATTTTTTTAATTCTTCAATACCCTGACCGGCCTGGCAGGCACTCAACAACCCATCAAAGCGTGTCAGCAGCTCCTTGTGCTGATTGTCAATCGATTCAACTCCGATAGCCAGCGATTCTCTCCATTGAATACTCATAGACAACCTCCGATGGTTTTATTTTTTTCCGGACCTTTTTAAGGTGGTTCCTTTGTGCTGTTTTGATCCCTGATTCATCTGCTGAAGCCGTTCGTCCATATTCTGCAGTCGCTCGTCAACCAATTGAAAAACAGAACTTTTTGGAAATGTTCCGTTTTTTGAACGGACACCGGCCTTGACGCCGGTAAGAATTTCAATCCCCTGCTCGATTGTCTCGACACTCCAGAGATGAAACTGACCGGCACGTATAGCTGCTACGACATCTTCGTGCAGCATAAGATGGCGCTCGTTGGTTTTTGGGATCATCACCCCCTGTCTGCCGCTTAAGCCCTGAGCACGGCAGACGGCAAAAAAACCTTCAATCTTGTGGTTAACGCCTCCTATCGGCTGGATGATCCCCCGCTGGTTAACGCTGCCGGTCACGGCGATGCCCTGTTTGATGGCCACGCCGGACAGTGCCGACAGAAGAGCGTATAGTTCGGTCGATGAGGCGCTGTCCCCCTCAATCCCGTCGTAGGACTGCTCGAAACAGATTGAAGCCGAAAGAGACAGGGCCCGTTCGCGAGCAAACGTGCTGCCCAGATAACCGGTCATGATCAGCACACCCTTGTCATGTATCGGCCCGGAAAGCTTGACCTCCCGCTCGATGTTGACCATGCCGTCCTGGCCGGCATAGACGCTGGCGGTGATACGGGTCGGTCGGCCGAAGGTGTGGTCGCCCAGCCCGATGACTGAGAGACCGTTGATCTGGCCGACGACCGCTCCATCGGTATCCACCATGATAGTTCCGTTTTCGTACAGCTCCTGCAGGCGCTCTTCTATGCGGTTGACACGGTAGAGGTTCTCCTCGGCGGCGGCCCGAACATTGTCACCGGTGATGACCGTCGCTCCTCCCTTACTGGCCCAGAAACTGGTTTCACGGATGAAATCTGAAATTTCCATGAACTGCGATGAGAGCTTTTCCTGGTCTTCGGCCATACGCGCAGTATGTTCCAGCAGGGCTGCCACACCGCTTTTGTGAAACGGCAGCAGTCCTTCCGAACGGCAGTGACTGGCCACGAACAGCGCGTAGTCGTGCATGATTTCCGGAGTGCGGGCCACCCGGCTGTCAAACTCGGCCTTTACCTTGAAAAATTTGCGGTAGTCCGGATCGAGGTGAAAGAGCAGGTAGTATATCCAGGGTGTGCCGATCAGCACGATCTTCGCACGCATCTGCACCGGTTCCGGTTTGAGGGATACCATCGTCATGAATCGGTACTGCTCAAGCACGTCCTCGATCCTGATTTCGTTGTTGCGGATGCAGCGTTTGAGTGAATCCCACACAAAGGGGTTCATCAGCACTTCGCGGGCGTCTATCACCAGATAACCACCGTTGGCGCGATGCAGGGCGCCGGCGCGGATCATGGTGAAGTCGGTTACAGCAACACCGCCGTACTGCATGACATGTTCGATCCGCCCGAAAAGGTTATTATAGGTCGGGTTCGATTCGAACACCACCGGAGCGCCGGAAGTATTCTTATTATCAACCAGAACGTTGACCTGGTACCGGTCAAAAGAGGGTTCCTGACGCGGCATCTTGATGCCCGGAATCTGGGGTTGCTGGGTCTGCGGCTTAAAATCGTCGAGGTTGTTGAGGATGTCTTCCTGCACTGAATTCAGGTAGGTGATGACCTTGTCCAGTCCGACGTATTTTTCGCGGAGCGGGTCAAGGCGGTGCCCGAGGCAGGACATGCCCAACTCGCGATCAGCCTGGGAAAGGGCCTCCTTGGTGGATTTCTCCTGGTCCCGCACCTGCCGCAGAACATCATTCAGGCGTTCGGTCAGCTCCTTCCCCTGTTTGTCAAGCTTCTGGCGTTTCTTCTCCGTCAGCCCGTCGTATTCCTCCTGGGTATAGTTGCGACCCTCCTTCTGGGGGACGATCACCAGGCCGGAAACGGTACGCTGCAGGGCAAAGCCGAGCTTTTCAGCGGTTTTTTCCAATTCCTGGAAAAGCTCATTGGTAGCGGCCTGATACCCCTCCAGCAATTCCGTTCGCCTGCTTTCATACTCGCTGCTCTCCAACGCCTTCGGGATATCCTTGCGAAACGCTTCGATCAGCTCCTTCATGTCGGCGGCCAGTTCGCTCCCCTGGCCGGCCGGAAGATCGAGAGAGATGGCCGAGTCGGAATTCTTGAAGTTGTTGACATACACCCAGTCGTGGGGCTGCGGTTCTTCCAGAGCACGTTTACTGAGAATGCTGGCTATGGTTGTAGTGCGGCCGGTCCCGGTCTCACCTGAGATGTAGAGGTTGAAGCCGGCGGCGTCAACTCCCAGTCCGAAATCGATGGAGCGGAGAGCCCGCTTCTGGCCGATGGCGTCGTTAAAGTCGGGGAGTTCGTCGGTAGTTTCAAAGCCGAGCTGATCCGGGTCGCAGTTCCAGCGCAGTTTTTCGACGGGTACCAGGCAGCGGCGTACGGGCATCAGGAGCTCCTTCGGAAACAGTGTGAACGGAAGCGGCATTGTGGAAAGCGGACGGCGATATGTCAAGCTGAAATCGCTGCGGCATCAGTAAAAGCAAAGGGCACCCAAAGCTGGATGCCCCCTGATTCCAAAAGAACAGCGTCGGAAATTACTTGGCTACGGTTTCAGCCAGTTTTACGGCGATATCTTTGTAGGGGTTGGCGAACAGGATGATCAGACAGACAACCAGGGCGTAGATCGCCAGGGACTCGATCATGGCCAGACCGATCATCATGGTGGTCAGGATTTTGCCGGAAGCGCCGGGGTTGCGGGAAACGCCTTCAACGGCGCGTGCAACTGCCATACCCTGACCGATGCCGGTACCCAGAGTACCAAGTGCCATACCAATACCTGCTGCCAGAACGCACATCGTGAAAAAGCTCATCTTTACATCTCCTCTCTTCTTTTGAGTTATATCCTAAACAGTATAGGATTTGATAAATGAAATCAGTGTGCTTCTTCGAGCGAGCCCTGAATGTAAATCATTGCCAGCAGCATGAACACGAAGGCCTGGATAAAGGAAACCAGCACCCCCATCAGCATCATCGGCAGCGGCACTAGGAAAGGAGCCAGACCGAAGAAGATCATCAGCACCAGTTCGTGGCCGTTCATGTTGCCGAAAAGACGCAGGGTCAGCGATACCGGACGCGAAAGGTGGCCGATAACCTCGATGAAGAACATGACCGGCGCCAGCCAGGCGATTGGCCCGCAGAAGTGCTTCAGGTAGTGGATGCCGTGATGCTTGATCCCCACAACGTGAGTGGAAAGAAAGACGATGACGGCACAGGCCGCTGTGGTGTTGATATTAGCGGTCGGCGGAAAAAAACCGGGGATCAGGCCGATCAGATTTGACACCAGCACAAAGATTGCCAGAGTGGCGATCAGCGGGAAAAAGGGGCGGCCATGCTCGCCCATGGTTTCCACGATCATGTTCTCAATCCCGCCAACGACCGTCTCCATGAAGTTCTGCATCCCGCTGGGAACTGACTTGAGCGCGCTGGTCGCCATGAAGGAGACTCCCAGCAGCAGGATGATGATCAGCCAGGTGTAGGCGATGGCATCTGCGCTTGCTCCGCTGATGTGAAGCGGTGCCAGCAGCTTGCGGAAAAATTCGAGAAACAGATACGGGTGAACCATGATGTCAGCCTCCTGCGCACAGAGCGCCGTAGAGTGAAAGTGCTATGATTGTGATAACAACGACTGAGAGTCCTGCCAAAAGCCCCGCCAGCGAAAACCATCCGGATGTGATTGCCAGATAGATAATCACACCGCTCACGGTCAATCGGGCGACAAACCGCATCTGAGCGTACAGCACCGGCTTGTTCGGTGATAATCCGAGGATTCGCTGCAGTACGTTGCGCAGCCAGAAGAAGTTGACGACTGCAATAAGACCACCTGCCAGTATGCCCAGCCCGGTCCGGGCAGAGAGGAACACCCATCCTGCCAGCGTGAGAACAGCCAGCAGTCCCAGGCTCCCTTTGACAATGGCTCCGAAGAGGTTATCTTCGTTGATCGCTGCCATCATCCCTGCGGATCTCCCGTCCGGCGATCACATACACGTTCTTGAAACCGGCTGCGATACCGATAAAGAGAAAAATATAAAAGAACCAGGGTTTTGTTCCCAGCCAGCGATCCAGCGTCAACCCGAACCAGACACCGATACCGATCGCCAAGACAACCGAAATCCCCATGCTGGAAACCATCGCCAGGCTTTTCAGAAGATCCCTGTTGCTTTCGGCCATACTGAACCCACCACTCTCTGAACCAAAAACCTGTCTCTACTATCATGTATGGCGCATGGGTGTCAATTTAAAATTTTCTTTCCACTCTATTTTTACCGACTCCAAGGTACACACCATTAACCTGCGAATATGAAATGAGATGCCCTTCGGTACGTGCTACTTCAGCTTTCTGATCTTATCCAGACTCTCTTCCAGCACCAGCTTTTTCCCTTGGACGTCAGCCAGTTTTTGGCGTTCCTTCGCAACGATCTCGGCCGGAGCACGGTCCACGAAAGCCGGACTCTCAAGCTTTTTGGAGAACATCTCGATCTCCTTCTCTATCTTGCCGATCTCCTTCAGGAGGCGTTCTTCCTCAGCGGCCACATCAACAACTCCTTTGAGCGGTACGAAGATCTGCACGTCTCCGGCAACCTGGATCGAGGCATCCTCAGGTTTGTCGATGGCGATGCCGATGGCCAGATCGGAAAGACGTGCCAGACTGATGATGGCGCTTTCGTTGTGCTTCATCAGACGCTGGCTCTCTTCGCCGGCGCACGACAGGATCACCGCAATCTGCTTCGAAGGCGGCACTTCCATCTCGCCGCGAATGTTTCTGATTCCGCCGATCACCGCCATGATCCGCTCCATATCGGCTGCGTCCTGCGGGAATGAGCGGCTGTCGCACTGTTCAGGGTACGGTGCCAGCATGATTGTTTCGATACCTCCTGACTCCTGACTCCTGACTCCTGACTCCTGCATTCTTGGAAGCACCTGCCAGATTTCTTCGGAGATGAACGGCATGAAAGGGTGCAGCAGACGCAGCAGATTCTCCAGTGTATACCAGAGCACGAATTGCGTGGTCCGCTTGCGCTCCGGAGTGCCGTTGTAGAGGTCCTGCTTGGAGAGTTCCAGATACCAGTCGCAGAATTCGCTCCAGGTGAACTGGTAGAGTGCCATGGCACTTTCGTTGTAACGGTAGCCGGTCAGCGTCTCATCAACGATGCGCGCGGTTTCGTTGAGGCGGTGCAGGATCCATTTGTCACCCTGGGAGAGTTCCAGCGAATCCAGAGTGATACCGGCCGGATCGAATCCCTCAAGGTTCATCAGGGTGAAGCGGGCGGCGTTCCAGACCTTGTTGCAGAAGTTGCGGTATCCTTCGATGCGCTCCTCGGCCAGCTTGATATCGCGTCCCTGGGCAGCGAAGGAGGCCAGGGTGAAGCGGAAGGCGTCGGTGCCGTACTTGTCTATCACTGACAACGGATCGATGACGTTCCCCTTGGACTTGGACATCTTATGGCCGTGGGCATCGCGCACCAGGGCGTGGATGTAGACGTCCGTGAAAGGGACCTTGTCCATGAAGTGCAGCCCCATCATCATCATGCGCGCCACCCAGAAAAAGAGGATGTCGAAGCCGGTAACCAGACAGGATGTGGGGTAGAAGGTCTTCAGCAGGTCGGTCTGCTCCGGCCACCCCATGGTGGAAAAGGGCCAGAGGGCCGAGGAGAACCAGGTGTCCAGTACATCGGTCTCCTGGCGAAGCTCGTCACTGCCGCACTTCGAACACCTGGTCGGGTCGTCCATCGCAACGGTGATCTCGCCGCAGTGGTCGCAGAACCAGGCCGGAATACGGTGCCCCCACCAGATCTGGCGCGAGATGCACCAGTCGCGGATATTCTCCATCCAGTCGTAGTAGGTGTTTTCCCACTGCTTCGGCACGATGCGGGTACGACCGTCCTTGACGGCAGCCAGCGCCCGCTCGGCCAGCGGAGCGACCTTGACGTACCACTGCAGCGACAGGTACGGCTCCACCACGGTCCTGCAGCGGTAACAGCCGCCGACGGACATGGGGTGGTCGTCGATCTTCTCCAGCAGCCCCTGTTCCTCTAGCTCGGCCACGATACGGGTACGGGCGGCGAAACGGTCCATACCCTCGTACTGGTGGCCGGCAGCGTTGATGATGCCGGACTCGTCAAAGACGTTGATCTTGTCCAGACCGTGGCGCAGGCCGACTTCAAAGTCATTAAAATCGTGGGCCGGAGTGATTTTGACGACGCCGGTACCGAACTCGCGCTCCACGTATTCATCAGCCACAACCGGAATTTCGCGGTTTATCAGTGGCAGCAGCACGGTTTTCCCGATCAGCGACTGATAACGCTCGTCCTCCGGATGGACAGCCACGGCGGTGTCGCCCAGCATGGTTTCCGGGCGGGTCGTCGCAACCACAACGAACGCTCCCGGCTGGCCGACAACCGGATAGCGGATGTGCCACAGATGCCCTTTATGATCTTCGTGCTCGACTTCGATATCCGACAGGGCGGTGTGGCAGCGTGGGCACCAGTTGATCAGGCGGTTGTCGCGGTAGATCAGGCCGTCCTCGTACAACTTGACAAACACGGTGCGCACCGCTTTTGACAACCCCTCATCCATGGTGAAACGTTCCCGCTCCCAGTCGCAGGAGGCACCCAGACGTTTCAGCTGACCGATGATCTGGCCACCCGATTCGCCCTTCCACTGCCAGACCCGCTCGATAAAGGCCTCACGCCCCAGATCGTGACGATCCTTCTTCTCTGCGGCCAGCTGGCGTTCCACCACATTCTGGGTAGCGATACCGGCATGGTCGGTACCTGGCATCCAGAGCACGTTATACCCCTGCATCCTCTTCCAGCGGCAGAGGATGTCCTGCAGGGTGTTATTAAGGGCATGCCCCATATGCAGGGCGCCGGTGACGTTGGGTGGCGGGATAACGATGCTGTAGGCCGGTTTGTCCGAACGAGCGACGGCGCGGAAATAGCCCTTGCCTTCCCATTCAGCGTACCATCTTTTTTCAACATCATGCGGTTCGTATCCCTTGGCCAGTTCTTTTGTCATGGAATCAATCCTTTATGAAATTTTCAGAGCTGAATTCATATACTACTGTTGCCGGATACAGGTCAAGCGCGCTCTTGAAGAGAAACGTTAAACTGCGAAAGCCGGATTTGACTGAAATAAAAAACCGCCCTCTCCCGTAAAGGATAGAGCGGCGTCTGCTTCATTCTGTATGTGCCGGTCTATTTTTTCTTAGCTGGCTCCGCTTTTGCCTTAGCCTCTCCCTTTACCTCGGCACTGACGGCTTTCATGGTATAAAAGACCGTTACCTTGGAACCGACCTTCAGTTCACCGGTAATTTTGGTATCCTTGTCACGGGCGATCTCCCACTTCTCGCTCCCCTTCTGGACAATTACCAGATCGTCCTTGACCTCCAGAACCGGACCTGTCACCTGATAGCTCTTGGGCGCAGCGACAGCGACTGAGGCAAACAGCAGCACGGCACAGACAGCAATCAATCCTCTCTTCATAACCGACCTCCGATCGTAGTGTGTAAAGCGCCTGCAGATTAGATGATTGAACAGTTTCCCGTCAAGGCGTTTGTTAGCGTATGGGGGGGTTACCTGTGGTTATTATGCATATTCTGCTCCTGCTCGTCCCAGTAAAACTCGACATTCTGAAAGGGCAGATTGATGGCCTGGATGTGATAGAAGGCGTTGGCCTTCTGTTTCTGGTAGTGATACTCCCGCAGGTAGCCGGTGGTCACGAACAGATTGTTGAGCACGCCTGCCTGGTACATCTGCCGGTGAAGATGCAGCAGTAAGGTCAGGTCAGCCATGACAAACCCGTCTGCGGCGTGGCTTGGTTCCAGCAGGTTATGGAAAAGCTGGTAGGTGAAGATGTGCTCCTGCTTGCTGCGCTGCTCGTCGCCATACACAACTGTCGTGTCGCGCAGCATCTGCAGGTGAAGCGTGTTGCGAACCGGCTCGCTGCAGTTGGCCGCAAACAGGGAGCGTTTCAGATGAACGGCCACCCGGTCGTCGCCGGAGAGCGAGAAGAGCGTGCGCCCTTCCTTGATGAGCGGAGAACGGAGCGGTGACATCTCCCCGTTGATTTCGATGAACACCGAATCATGACCGTACAGCTCACATAGCACCGGATCGGCGGCGATCAGCTCCGTCAGGGCGTTCTTCTGCTGATTCAGATCGTTGGGCAGCACAATGCGTGGATGTATGTTGTCAGGCTGTTTGTCGAATGAAAGCGCCGGGTGCATCCCGAAGGCGTACTCCCGGAGGCTTTCCCTCTGCTCTTCCGGGGTGGAGGCCAGCGGGTATGAGTGATGATTATCACGGTAGATGGCCTTCTGCAGCAGGCAGGTGTACGATTTACCGCTCCCAGAATGCAGCTTTACTACCGGGCAGCCGGTGTGGCAAATGTGCAGATGCCCGCAGTCCCGGCACGCACTGTCAAGGCCGGCCTGCTGGTGCAGCCGGGCTATCCGGGCCCGCCCGGCGGCCAGTATCTCCTCCACCGGGTCATGCAGGACGTTGCCGAAGCGGCATTCCTCAAGCCCCTGACCCCGCACGCACGACCAGACTTCACCGTCCGACTGCAGCAGGAAAAAACGCTCGCCGCAGTTGAATGAGTTGGTGCAGAATGATGGGGTGAACTCTTCGAACCAGCTGCGGCGTAAACCCTCCTCCAGATCAGTTCCCGTAAACTCGTCCCGCATCGCCTCGTAGAATAGGGCCTGCTCCCGGTCGTTGAGCATGCCGACCGCTTCGCCACCTTCTTTCAGGTTACCGGCGCTCTCGAATCCGAACATGAAATTGAAGCGGTTCATGTCAAAGCCGATCTCGTGGTGGATGTGCCGGATGTCAGCGATCAGCGCCGGAATGTCCTGCAGATGTTCGCGGTAAAGTGTGGAGGATATTTTCTTCGCATGGGGGTAGCGGGCCAGCAGTTTCAGATTCTCGACCGTCTGCTTCATCCATGACCGCCCCTGCCGGGTGGTGCGCAGTTTTTCGTGCATCCTCAACGGCAGGTCGATGCTGGCGCTGACGGAAACCCTGTGCCGGTCGAAAAGATCGTAGAGCTTGTGGAAGTTGTACAGATTGGTCTTGATGTGGGGCGCTGATTTCCTGAAGCCGCGGGCGGTCAGCTCATCGAAGTGGTCACGGTAATGCGTGCGGATGATCCCGAAGAGCTCTTCCAGAACCACCGGCGGCAGCATGGTCGGTTCTCCGCCGTGCAGCGAGACATTGAAGGGGAGCACGCCGGCGGCCAGAAACGTATCCAGCGCCCGGCGCAGTGTCGCTGCGGCCCGGCTGGCGTCCTGCTTCAGGCTGGCCGCACTCGTCTGCTCACCCAGATAGCAGTAGCGACAGGCCAGATTGCAGGCCAGGGTCGGCACGTAGAGCAGGTGGATATGACCGGTGAACGGTTTGTGTGGCATGGTTTCCATCAGTGTCGGGTAGTAACGTTATATGCCCAGTGATTGTTGCTTTACAGGAACAGCAGTGTATCGAACCGGCTTATTGAGTTTTTGAACCATACCCTCCTCAATTCCCCGTTTCAGCCACTCATTAAGCTGCGTTTTATTGATGTCAAAATCATTCAGCAGCTGCTCGAGTGAGGCCGGTTTTTCCCTGGTTGCCGTTTGCAGTCGATCAAGGAAAAACTCGAAGAATGATGTTTCAGAAATTCCGCCGTTCACGAATTCAACAGCTGTTTCCGGCGTCCCGGTTGCATATTCGACCGGTTCTTCCGTTTCAGCGACGATGCTGTTGTGCAGCGGCTGAGCAGCATAATCAAAAAGGCTCGATTCAACAGGTGGTGTCTGAAACGGCACCACATTTTCACCCATGAGATACTGCGGCTTCAGTTCCCCCGCCGGCAGCCATGTGGCCCCGTGCTGATTGACCAATGCAGCATTTCCGGAATTCATATCCGGATGTTCCAAAACCCACAGGGGAACCCACCCTTTTTTCAGGTTCTCTACTGCGCCGCTCCACGTTCCTCCGCTCCCTTTGCTCGTTGCCACAACGATGGCGGCATCGGACAGGCAGTAGATGTACTTGTTGCGGGCCATGGCATTGCCGACATCGAATCCCGCTTCCGGGTTGAACGGGGTTATCAGCACCAGGTTCTTCGACATGAGGCCGCTGCGGTATTTGGATGAGGTAGCGCTGCGGAGCAGACTGTCAGCCAGGATGCCGATAACGGTGCCTTCTTTGGCCAATGCGCCAAGCATCGAAACCTCATCCACGCCACGGGCGCCGCCAGATACCACCGAGTATCCCTGCATCGCAGCGTCACCGGCAATTCTGGTTGTTGCTGCAAGCTGTTCAGGCGTTGCGTCACGAGAGCCGACCATGGCTATTCCGCCTCTGTTGAGCAGTTGCCGATTACCGCAGCCGAACAGCACAGGCGGCGCATCCGCTTTCAGATGCTTTTTGAGGCGGGAGGGGTAATCAGGATCCGAACGTGTAACGACCCACAAGCCGGACCGCTGCCACTTTTCCCAGGAGAGACTGAGAGCGACTGAGCGTCCCAACAGGTAGTCTATCCGTTCGATGGTGATCTTTGCGTCCGTCCAGCCGGCCAGATAATCCGCTGCCGATCCGCTTTCCAATAATCCAGAGGGCGTCTTTTCATGTTCCTTCAACCAGTTGGCAAAGCGACCCCATTCGGAAGCGGTCAGCGGATTCGGATCAGACTTGGCCGCTTTTGTGAACCATGTAGTCAGAAGTAGGACGGCTTGCGTGTCCGGTGCAATGTTTGTCATGGATCAATAAAACCACCCAGTGATTTTGTGTCATCTTGATTGTAACTCGGAATATTTCCTATTTCCTACGATACCACCCGGTCTTGGCTGAACCGACAAACACGATCAATCCCCGTCCCTTTAGATCGGCAATGTCACGCTTGGCAGTCATCGTCGTAACATTGAAATACTCAGCCACATCAATGGATTTAGGCTTCTTCTCTGCAGCAATCTGCTCCAGGAACCATGTCTGACGCTCATTTACAGGAACATTTACAGGAACATTTATCGGATTTACAGTATCATCAACATTCATCTCCATGTCCGGGTGCGGACGGAAAACCACTCGCACTGCTGATCCAAGCTCTATCCACTCCGGCTCCGAATACCCTCCGCTATGGCAGGCATCATTTATTCGCTGATATCCGCTGCCCCATTCCTCCATCATGTTCAGCATCCGCATTATCCTGGCAATCATCCGATTCCTGATTTTACTGACCCCCGCTTTCATTTCGGCAATCGTCAAGCCAAATGGGAGAGGACCGGGGTTCTGGATTTCAAGCCGGTCATCGTAAACCGCCACCATGATACGCATACCTGATTGAAAATAAGCTGCGTGGGCAATAGCATTCACCAGTGCTTCGCGTACCGCAACTTCAGGATACTCAGGAATTTCCCGGCGATACATCCCCTCTATCCGGGCCGCTGTGCGGGTGTTGCGACGGATGAAACGCGGGACTTCAGCAACCGCGTCAAGCACCGTTCCTTCCATATCGAGAGAGTCGAGGAATTCTGTTTTATCCATGCCACGGAAACGGGCGCAACTTAGAGTCATACATCTACATTTTTATCTGAGTTCAGGAGACAACTACTGATGCCCCTTATATAGGTTGTGGCAATTTCTTTGTCTGAAAAAACCTGCAAATTGTTCATACGAGGCACTGCATCAGAGACAGCCCCTTCACAAAAGCAGTATCACAAAATGACAATTTCCGGTGAGGCCTCATTCAACCGCTCAAGTATCCGCCCGCTGACTTTGTCGAACTTGGCAGTGCGATTAGCCTTGATCTTGAAATCCTTGCGGGCCCCGGTGGGGAATTTTTCGGCGGCAATCACAAACGGCTGCCCGTGGTGAGGGGTGATGGTGAGGGTCTGCTTCTCCTTATCCAGCCGGGCCTGGGTGATGGTGCGGTAGTAGACGATCCGCTCCCCAAGGATCAAGTAGCGGCTGCCGATCACCAGCGGTTTGCTGTATCCGCCACGCTTGATTTGTATGACGATGCCGATCGGAATCAGCAGCCCGAAAAGGAACCAGGGGGAAATATTTGCCACGCAGACCATGGTGACTAATCCAGATATGATCGCCGCGAGAACCAGTTTTTTCATAGTACCGTCGGCTTCGTAACCGTAGGATGCGAATTCTCTGATTTCCATTCTGACCACCTCCAGCCTCCGGATCATGCACTGCCATGGCGGTGACGATAACACCCACGGATGCCAGCGTCAAGGCGCTTTGGCGTAGTCTGGCCGGTCGGTCTTTCTGATGCGGAACCATCCGGTATCGACACATATCTCCGCTTGCAATTTTTATAACTGGCGATACACTGCGCTAACATCATTGTTCGATTCAAACTGCCGGGCGGAGTTGTATTCATGGAACGTTCGACACTGGTATACTGGTCTTTAATTGTCGTGCTGCTCTCGGCGTCGGCCTTTTTCGGCCTGAACGCCGAGCAGCGACGAAAAAGCGTCCAGAGTGGAAGCGGAAAAATTGACAGCGGGGATCTTGTGCGCCTCATAAAGGTTATTGACGGCGATACCGTCCAGGTCGCGCGGGAGGGGCAGGAACCGGTCACCGTCCGTCTGATCGGCATCAAGTCCTTCAACGCCAAGGTTGAAAAGGATGTGGTCACCCCCTTCGGTCAGGCCGCCGTGGAGGCGCTGCAGCGGATGATGGGCGACCGCTCGGTGCGGGTCATGCTGAATGCGACCCCCAAGGACAAGAACGGCCGTTATCTCGCCACCCTGTTTGCCGATGACCAGGATATCGCCCTTCACCTGGTGCGACAGGGTCTGGTGCTGGTCTACACGGTCTATCCGTTTCCCGCCATGCAACTGTACCTGCAGGAGCAGGAACAGGCGCGGGCCGGGCGTCGCGGACTGTGGACCAACGCAGCCGTAACCGAACGGGCGCTGGCCATGGCCGAGGAGTGGCGGAGGCAGAACCAATGATGCCGCAACTGATTACCTACTTCATGAAGAATGTCGTGCGTAACCCGCCGGAGCCGCTGCGCGTGCTGGTTCTGATGCTGACGGTGCTGGTCTACGGCGCCAGCGGTTTTCTTTACTTTGAACTCCCTGGCAATCCGGACCTGACCTGGGGTGACGGTTTCTGGTACACCATCGTAACCATTGCCACGGTCGGTTACGGCGATTTCTTTCCAAAAACCGCAGGGGGGCGTTTTCTGGTAGGCTGGCCGATCATGGTCGTCGGCATCGGTCTGCTGGGCTATGCCCTGTCACTGGTGGCAGCCGCACTGGTAACATCCAAAACCAGGGAGGTGAGAGGCATGTCGTCGTTCAATCTTAAAAATCATCTGGTTATTTTCAATTTTCCGGGACTGGGTAAGATCCAGCGTGTACTTGAAGAGCTGTACCTCGATCCGAGTTTTGAACGGCACCGTCAGGTGGTGCTGATCGACGAGCAGCTTGAAGAATTGCCGCCGGAGCTGCAAAAGCAGGGTGTCCATTTCGTGCGGGGCAACCCGGCGCGTGATGAGACGCTCAGTCGAGCCGGACTGGACAACGCCTCCCACGCGATTGTGCTCTGCCGGACGCCGGGCGATCCCGTGTCTGACAACCTCAACGTGGCCATAACACTGGCAATCGAGGCCCGCTGCCGCAGCGTTCAGACGGTAGTCGAATGTACCGACCCCGCTTCCGAAGAACTGCTCCGCAAGGCCGGCAGCGACCGCGTGGTCTGCACCGCCCGTTTCGACTCACTCTTCATCAGTCAGGAACTGCTCAATCCCGGCGTCCAGGGGGTGATAGCCGACCTCTTCAGTGCCCGTGGCGGCCAGCAGATATATTTTACTCAGATGACCCGCCCCGGAACCTTCCGTGATCTTTCCGATCGCTGCCGCTCAGCCGGGCATCTTGCACTGGGGCTTCAAACTGCGGACGGAATAAAGCTGAACGTGGCAGACGGATTCAGTGCCGCTGCCGGCGACCAGCTTGTCACCATCGGTGCATCGCGCCTTTCCGGCATCTGACAGGCGTCCGTACCCGGTTGGTACTAATTTGGAGCATTGATGGATATTTTTACAGAAAAGACGATTCTTACCGTCAGTCGCCTGACCTCGCTGCTGCGCGGAGTTCTCGAGGAGAACTTCGAGCAGGTGTGGGTACAGGGTGAGATATCCAACATCTCCTACCCATCTTCCGGACATTGCTATTTCACACTTAAGGATTCCGGTGCCCAGCTGCGCTGCGTAATGTTCAAGAGTGCTGCGAAGAATCTGAAGTTCAGGCCCACCGACGGCATGGCTCTGATTGCCCGCGGCCATATCTCCGTCTACGACCAGCGCGGCGAGTACCAGCTGATCTGCGAGTACATTGAACCGGCCGGCATCGGCGCCCTGCAGGCCGCCTTCGAGCAGCTCAAGGAGAAGCTGTCACGGGAAGGCATCTTTGCCGACGCCCACAAACAGACTCTTCCCCGTTTTCCGCAGCAGGTCGGGATCGTTACGTCCTCCAGCGGTGCCGCTCTGCAGGATATTCTCAAGGTTCTGAAACGGCGCTTCGCATCGCTGGATGTGCTGATCTGCCCGGTTCGTGTGCAGGGTGAAGGGGCGGCAGTCGAAATCGCCCGGGCGATCGACGACATGAACCGGCTGGAGCAGGTCGATGTACTGATTGTCGGCCGCGGCGGCGGTTCACTGGAAGATCTGTGGGCTTTCAACGAGGAGACTGTGGCCCGGGCGGTCTACCGGTCAAAAATCCCGGTCATTTCGGCGGTGGGACATGAGACCGACTGGACCATCTGCGATTTTGCCGCCGACCTGCGCGCCCCGACCCCTTCGGCTGCCGCCGAGATGCTGGTTGCCAGCACCGATGAACTGCACAGCCTGCTGGAATCGCTCTCCCACCGGCTGCGGCTGCTGATGAAAGGCTACCTGACCAGCCAGAAAGGGCGGGTCGAAGGGTTATGCCGGTCACTGCATGACCCGCGCACACTGCTGGGGCATCTGGGGCAGCGGATGGACGACATCGGCGAACGCCTGACTATG
>Ga0194061_1000427_pt1 | contig 25810 bp, 19 predicted proteins | sample SepL2221m_MetaG_FD_163423 | JGI IMG/M metagenome (GOLD analysis project Ga0194061, IMG submission 163423) | Anoxic zone freshwater microbial communities from boreal shield lake in IISD Experimental Lakes Area, Ontario, Canada - Sep2016-L224-21m | ecosystem: Environmental > Aquatic > Freshwater >... | reverse complement strand
TTTTTCTTTTCAATCGCGCCTTCCAACTGATCCTTCGCACCGGTTTGCAACGCGGTCAGCATCATCGTGGCTTCGGCGGCTTCGGTAGCATCTTTGCTGGACGTCTTCGTCGTCAGCGTCTTCATGATGGAACCGAGACCAATACCGGATTTAATCTGCGCGGCCAGCGGTGCGAGTTTCGTGTATGGACCGGGGCCAGCCAACGCAGCTCCGCATTCCTTGAGCGCAGCGGAGACGGTCTTTTCCGCTTCTGCGCCGTGAAGGCCTTTTTCCGTGATCAAATTGCCGTCCGCACCGAAGAGGAACGCGTGCGGGATGCCGGTGACATTTGAGCCTTTGATTGTACCGCCGGATGTAATATTGAAATCGACACCTTTGGATTTACATAGTGTGGTAATTTCTTCCAGCGACGAACCCTAGCATTCCATCCCAATGATTTCCAACCCTTCTGCTTGGTGCTTTTTGTAGAGTGCCGCCCAACTGGGCAGCGATCCGACGCAAGGTCCTCAGTGAGTCCCCCAAAAAACAACCATGACGACTTTGCCCTTCAAGTCCTTTGGCGCGAGGTTCGTACCGAATTCGCGCTTGCCGAGGACGATATCATTGACGGATGTCGCATGTGTCGCTGAGCACATGACGAGCAGCGCCAACCCGATTCCAGCCATGAAAGACCGCATTGTTTTACTCCTAAATGAAATTGAACGCACTTCGCGCTTATAAGAACTCCTGCGCGTTGCTTCGTCTGCTTACACCTGATTCTTCAATGTTGACGATAACATTGTAACGTTTGCTGCGGAAAAAGCAACGGATGAGGCGGATTTGGACGTTCAAAAATAAAACCGGGCCTCTCATATCGAGAGGCCCGGCATTTAACTCCAATTTGCGTTAGTCCAGCGACGGGTTTAATAGTCGTCGTGGCCACCGGCTGCTGCACCCGCGTGTTCCTTGTCCTTCGGAAGTTCGCAGATGGCGGCGTCAGTTGTCAGCAAAAGGGCGCTGACGCTAGCGGCGTTTTGCAACGCGCTCTTGACCACCTTGGCGGGATCGAAGACGCCGTCTTTGACCATGTCGCCGTAGGTTTCAGTGAGAGCGTTGAAGCCGAAGTTCTTGTCGCTGCTTTCGCGGATCTTTTGAACCACGATGGCACCTTCGTGACCGGCGTTTTCCGCGATCTGGCGGCAAGGAGCTTCCAACGCACGGCGGATGATGTCCACGCCGACTTGTTCGTCGCCCTTGAGCTTCAAGTCTTTCAGTGCTTCGCCTGCGCGAATGAGCGCCACGCCGCCGCCCGGGAGGATGCCTTCTTCGACAGCCGCTCGTGCTGCATGCAATGCGTCTTCAACGCGCATCTTGCGTTCTTTCATTTCCGTTTCGGTTGCAGCACCGACTCGGATCTGCGCCACGCCGCCGGCCATCTTAGCCAAGCGTTCCTGGAGCTTTTCCTTGTCGTAATCGCTGGTCGTCGCGTTGATTTCGTTCTTGATCTGCTGGATGCGGCCCTGGATGTCAGCGGTCGTACCGGCACCTTCGATGAGCGTCGTGTTTTCTTTGTCGATCTCGATTTTCTTGACCTTGCCCAAGTCTTCGACCGTGATCGAATCCAAGCCAATGCCCAAGTCTTCTGTGATCGCGCGTCCGCCCGTCAACACGGCGATGTCTTGCAACATGGCCTTGCGGCGATCGCCGTAGCCAGGAGCTTTGACAGCCGCGACGTGGAGCGTGCCACGCAGTTTGTTCACGACCAACGTCGCCAATGCTTCGCCTTCAACTTCTTCGGCGATGATCAGCAACGGCTTGCCGCTTTGGGCGATCTTTTCGAGCAACGGAACGATGTCTTTGACCGTGGACAGCTTCTTTTCGTAAATGAAGACGAACGCGTTTTCCAACACGCATTTCATTTCGCCAACGTTCGTGACGAAGTGGGGCGATAGGTAGCCGCGATCAAAGCTCATGCCTTCGACGAGGTTCACGTCCGTTTCAATCGACTTGCCTTCTTCGACCGTGATGCAACCATCTTTGCCCACTTTGTCCATGGCGTCGGCGATCTTGTTGCCGATGTCCATGTCATTGTTGGCAGCGATGCTGGCGACGGCGGCGATGTCTTTGCGACCATTGACCGGCGTGGACATCTTCGTCAACGCATCGATGACCTTCGCGACGGCTTTGTCGATGCCGCGCTTGATCGCGGTGGCGCTGGCGCCGGCCGTGACGTTCTTCAAGCCTTCATCGAAAATGGCTTCGGCCAGCGTCACGCTGGTGGTCGTGCCGTCACCGGCGACGTCGTTGGTCTTGCTGGCGACTTCTTTAACCAACTGCGCGCCCATGTTGGCATATTTGTCTTCGAGTTCGATTTCCTTGGCGACCGTGACACCGTCGTTGGCGACAGTCGGTGAGCCGTAGGATTTTTCGAGAATAACGCAGCGGCCCCGCGGTCCGAGGGTCACTTTAACTGCTCGCGCGAGGATCTTAACTCCCTGGCGCAGCCCCTCTCGGGCTTCCTGATCGAATGCAATCTTCTTTGCTGCCATGGTTCTTGAATCTCCTTAAATTGAAACCATCACTTAAATTTATTTACGATTGACGGATTGACTATTGACTATTGAAATAAGTCCATTCGCTTTTCAATCTGTCAATCCGTAAATTTGTCAATCTGTCAATTAATCTTAGTTCTTGACGATAGCCAGAACGTCTTCTTCCGGCATCAACAGGTATTCGTCGCCGTCGACCTTGACTTCGGTACCGGCGTAGGAGGCGAACAGAATGCGATCACCCTTCTTGACTTGGAACTTGCCGCGTCCGCCGTCTTCGAGCTGACGACCGGAACCGAGGGCGATGACTTTGCCTTCCTTCGGCTTTTCCTTGGCGTTATCCGGCAATACAATTCCACCGGCCGTCTTCGCTTCGGCTTCCAAGCGTTTCACCAAAATCTTATCACCCAAAGGGGCAACATTCGTGGCCATGCTCCATCTCTCCTTGTGAGAACCGCAGACGTACTGGGTCTGCTTCAACTAAATATCGTATCGGGCGCCAAACGCGTTGAGCGAAACATTCTATCGCAACTGCAAGGCCATGTCGCGTTCAGATTTCAAATCGTTGTGAATTTTAGACTTACGAATTCAACTCCCATTCACGCTCACGCCAAACCGCCCGTTCACCGCGTCACTCTGACTCGCCTACCCCGCAACGGCAGGACGTAGCACCCTTATTCCACGACATTCGTAAAAAGTTGTGCGATTACCCCTTCCGATTCCTTCGCTATCTACTGACCAAGCCCGCTCCAGAACGAGTTCTCGATTACCTTTATAAGTCGATTCAAACGAACAAACTCCCAAAATCACTGCCGCGCGGTTACATGGTGGTGGGAGGTGGGAGTAAGGGGACGATGTTATTTTGGCAACCGTTCACTCCTCGCTAAACTGCGGTCGCACAAAGGCTCAAAGAACACAAAGAAGCACAAAGGAAAAAAGGTAAAAAATAGAAACGAGCATTTTAACCTTTCCTTTCTTCGTGTCGCTTCGTGCACTTTGAGTCTTTGTGCGAGGCTGTTTGTCGGCCACTGAACGGTTACGTTATTTCTTGAGTTGCTGCTGCATTGCAGCGGTGTTTCCGGCGATGCCCATTTGCTTGTCGTACTCCATCGAGAATGTGTATTCGATGGCGTACGCTTTGGCGCCGATGGCTTGTGCCGGGGCGGTGACGTCCCAGCGCAGAACGCCTTTCTTGCGTTCGACTTTTTCGTACATCGGGTCTTTGCTAAACTCGACGGTCATCGGTTGCAGCTTCACCGTGATCTCGTTTTCCTTGGTTGTGGGCAGGCGGTCTCGGATGCGGACGGCTGCTGCTGCGCTGCCGAAGTTTTCGATCTGCAAGCGGTATGAGAATGTCAGCATCCGGTTTCCGCCTTGGATCGTGTCGCTCTTTTCGATCAGCTCGCGTTCGGCGCGCAAGGAGGCGTCGATGCCGAATCCGACGGTGAAGCTCTCGCCGATGGCGACCGTTGGGACTTCGCCGCGTCCGACGAATTGCTTCGCGATGTAGGTTGACGCTGGGCCAGCGAGCAGGACGAATTTGCCTTCGTTCGTGAGCGACGCTTCTTCGTAGACGTAGTTGGTCAGCAGAGGAATCGCGGTCTTGTAGAACTCGCCTTTCATCGGCAGAGCGGCGATCTGGATCAACTGCTCACCTGCACGGCTGGGAAGCGAGGTTCGCCCGGCGAGGTCGTAGGTGACGCTGACGCTTTCGTCGGAAATCGTCCGGCCCTTTTCGGACTTTTTGTGGACCTTCGCTTTCGCGACGAGATCGAGCAGCTGTAATTCGCCGGCAATGTCGTTGAGGTCGTTGTCGGCTTGTTCGGCCACCTGTTTGCCGGGATTGAAGGTATTGCCATTGGCCCATGTTTGGACCAATCCATTATTGCCCAATGCAGCTCCGTTAGGCACAACGTTTATAGAATTTGCAGAATTTGCAGCCGTAATCTGAAAGTTATTTGTATCATTGTTACTAAAGCTTCGTCCCGCCTGCGCTTTGTTGCGGCGTTCGACGATCTGCTCGCGTTGGACGCCGTAGTCGTCGACCGATACGACGATTTGTTTCGTCATGGCGAGCGGAGCCAGTGCGACGGTCAGCGGCGTGAGTGCTGGGGCGCGCGCGACAAGCGACGGCGTGGCGGTGGAGAGCGTCATTTGGACACCGGTCCAATCTTCGCCACTGAGTTGCTGGATTGATGCGTTGTATTCGACGGAGACTTTTTCGCGCTTGGAGTCGGCGCGGATGTTGTAGCTCGGTGCCCAACTGGCCTGATCCACGAGGTAGCGGAAGCGCAGCGAGCCGTCGGCTTTCGTCAGATTTATAAACACAATCGCTTCGCGAACCGTCCGCGCACTGCCGCCGGTGAGTTCGTTGCGCTGGCGTTGCAGGACGGACAGCTGGTCGTTCAAGTCGCGTTCTTCGGTGCCGAGTTTCAGTTCCTCGGTCGCGTTCGTTTGGCGCTGATCGAATTGGAAGAGCGTGATTTTGGAAAGCGTGTCGGCGTTCAAGACTCCTTTAGTGAGTTCGAACGTCGCGGTAGGTGCGGTGAAGGCTTCGAGTTTCGTGAGGTAGGCTTTGCGTTCGGTGAGGACTTCGAGTTGCCGATGCTTGGCGGCGATTTTGTCCTGGGTATCGCGAATGTCTTTGTCAAGTTTACGGACTTCTTCGCGGATGTCCTGATCGACGGCGCGTTCGCGAAACAGTACTGAACGGACTTCGACGCCATCATCGGCTTCGGCGTAAATGCTGCTCGGCACAATTCGCGCGGGGAGTTCGGTGACGACGATTTCCTGCAAGCCGGCAGGGGCTTTGATGTCAATTGCGCGGGTGACCAGGGCCTGGCCGCGATAGACAGTCACGGCATCGACTTTACCTTTCGTCTGCATTTCAGCCGCAGAAAGTCGCAACCCAAAAACTGAAAGTAAGACGACACTGGCGATGCACGTGCGCATGATCGGGCCTCCGGAATGTGTGTTCGACGCGCGGGTCGAGTGAATGACGATGTGTGGATTCAGTGGAGTAGACGGACGTTTTACAGACTTTTTTAGGAAATAATCACATATTTCATCAAAAACCGTGATTTGGGCATCAGTTCCGTCCAAAACCTACCGATAAATGGGTGTCAAATCGTCAATTACAGTTTTTGATCAATATAAGAAAATAAAAGATTATAAGGACGTTGGATAGCATAACGCCCTTCAAAATAATTGATTATAATGGTCGATATTGTTGTAAAACGTACTTGACAGTTTTAAAACCGTGTGGTAAAGTAAGTAAGTCATCTGAATCAGGACAGATAAGAGATTCGAACGTTTCGGCGTCAAAGTTGAATCAAAACCGCTGAAATTTTTGTTTTTCCGATTCTGCCATTAGGCATTAACAAAAAAATAATCCAAACACCGGGGGGTGTCACATGTCTCAGCGCGATCTTTTTTCGAACGATTCCATTAATAATTCAGATGCCGTTCCGCCGTCGGAACAGCCGATCGAACGCAGCCGATCCACTTCCAAAGCCAGCGCTCATTACGCGCGCGCGGGCGATGCCGCTGTGGACGAATTCGACGCGGTCGAACCGCTCAGCGAAAAAGCCAAGACTGCGAAATTGCGCAAGGAACTTTGGGCTGTCTATTTCGCTAAGCCCAACAATACGACCCGCAACGATCTCTCACTCGCGTACATGGACCTCGTCAAGATGATCGCCGACGGCTTGAAAGACAAGTTCCCCGGCCACGTCGATGTTAACGATTTGATCAGCACAGGCTATATCGGTTTGCTCGACGCCATTTCTAAATTCGATCCGACGCGCGACATCAAATTCGAATCGTACAGCGTCATGCGCATTCGCGGCGAAATACTCGACTCCATCCGCCATCAAGACATCGTTCCGCGCCAAGTGCGGATTCTTCAGAACAACTACCGCCGCGCAGTGAAGGCCCTCGCCAACGAACTCCACCGCGAGCCGACGGAAGAAGAAGTCACGCAGCACATGAAGCTCACGACCAAGCAGTACGAGACATTGATCCAGAGCCTCAGCTCCGGGCGCATTGTATCGATCGATGCAGGCAGCGAAGACAAAGACGGCAAGAGCGCGCCGCACGTCGACAAAATGCCGACGCCCAATGAAAAAAGCCCGTCGTACAATATGCAGCGGCTCGAAGTGCTGGAATTGATTTTGCGTGGATTGAGCAGCAAGGAAAAGAGCGTCCTCGTCGGTTACTACATGGACGGACGAACGATGAAACAGATCGGCGACGATCTCGGACTGAGTGAATCACGCGTTTGTCAGATTCACATGAAAGTGCTGAAAGAACAACGCAAAAAACTCGGCGACTACGATGATTTCGTGCTCGGGTAAACTGCAAAACGGCAACGGCTTTTTAACATCGAATAACGCGAATAGACGCGAATGAAAAAAGATGGAATGAAACGAGGCCAGTCGATGGCCTCGTTTTCGTTCTGTTAGAAATAGTGAATCAACCGCAGAAATCACGGCACGGGTCGGAACCTTATTTCTTCTTCACCGGCGGCTTCGGTTCTTCGACTGGTGCTGGCTTGCTCGATTTCCACGTCGAACCTTCAGCACCGAACTTCGTTGGATCGGCCTTGAATTCTTCGCAGCACTTGCGCGTCTTAAAGTGGTATTCCTTGCCTTTGAATTCGTAATGATACACCGGCTTGAATTCGCCTTTGCAGATCGGACACAAGCCTGCTTCGTTCGCTTCGTCTGCTTTCATCTTTGATGTGTCAGGCTTCTTGTCGTCCGGCTTTGCGTCAGCGGCATACGAACTGGCCGAAAAACCAACACACACCAACACCGCTAAGGCGGAGCATTTCAAAAAGGTCATTGCGGTCATCCTCCCAAAATTTTAACTGCCATCGATGCCGTCTGTTTTCGCAAAAAATAGCGGCGATTGCAACGAACTAATTCTAAACTACACCACATTTCACGTATCCGAGCAAACGGACCTGCACGAATTTTTTCCCGTTCGCAACTCTGACGTGCGAATTGAATCGATATTCACACGAATTGGGCATTGCATTCGCGTTGGTATACAACGTGTGCCAAGCAATGTTGAATATCGCGACACGAAATGAATGAGACGCTTTACGAACGTCGGGCGTTTGATGTACAATAACAACGACCAATTAAGGAGACCGTACGTGAAACAGAAACTTCCATGGATCGTGGCTGCTGTTTTGGGTGTCGCATTTTTGGGCTGCCTGCTTGGCCTGGCACAAGCTCGAACTGCTCGCACGTATGCCGCCAATGAAGCGAAGCTTGCGCAGCAAGCGAAGATCGAAGCGGACGCCGCCGTCGAAAAAGCCCTCGCGGCTCGACAAGCAGCTGAAGCCGAGAATCAGACACTGCTCGCGGCTAAAAAGCAAACTGATGCGCAGCTCGCCTCCGCGCAAACGGCGCTCAGCGTCGCGAAGCAGCAGGTTGACGATCAGAAAAATGCGTTGCCGTTGGCTGAGGCAGAAACCGCCGCCGCTCGAAAAGCACTCGCTGAAATCCAACGCTCAACATCCGGAACAGGTGCGACGAAATCCGAGTCGCGAAAAATTCCAGTCGCCACAGCCGTGCCCCTGCGCGCACCCGGCGGTTGGTCGGTTCCTGACATGCTGCCGCCGAACACGCTCGGACTCATTACGCTTCGCGACGTCCCCACCAGCGTCGTGAAAGCCAAAGAAACCGGGCTTTACAAAATACTGACGCATCCTGATTTCGAACGCGTTTTCCGCAAGCAACTCGGGCAAATTCGCGGCGGCATCTTCGCCGGAGAAGTCATGCTCGGAGTACGCTCAAGCGACTTACTCTCGTATGTGTCCCAGGGCGAAATCACGTTTGCGGTGCTTGGTGCCGACAAGCGCCTACCCGACGGCCAGCCGTTGCTCGACCTTGTGCTTAGCATCGAACTTCGCGACCGTGCCCCGGCCTTCATGGATGAATTCAATAAGCGTCTCGACCAGCTCAAAGCTGCCGCTGCGGGACGACTCGAATACACGCAGTCGCCACTCGGCAACACGACTGTGACGCGCTTCAAGTTGCAGGACTTCCCGGGGCAATTGAGTTGCGGACTCTGCGACGGTACGTTCTTGATGTGCCTCGGTGACGGGCGTCTTGAAAAGCTAATCGCCATGCGTGAGAAGATGAAATCGGCAGCAGCGCTTAAGGGCACCGCCACGCCAGACGTCCTGGCGCAAGTCCCGGCGTTTAAACTCGCTCTCGAAAAAGCCGGTCCCAACGCGGATGCTCTCGTCTACGCCAACGTCGATGAAATTCTGAAGAATCCAATTATCAACGATCCGAACAAGGAAATGACGCCGACTCAAAAGCACGAGCTTGAAGTCTCCGGCCTGCGCGATGTTTCCGCAGCGTCGTATTCGTTCGGCATTAAAGACGGCGGTGTTCGAGAAAGCATTTTCCTCGATGTTCCTGCCGCGCGCCGCAAAGGTGTGTTGGGATTAATGAGCAGTGAAGCCGCCGACGCGAGTGCGTTCGCCGCCGCGCCGCGCAGTTCCGTGATCGCCTCGACATTCAAAATCAATCTCGAGCAACTGCTTGAAAAAGGTGTCGCGCTTGCCGCTATCGAAGACCCTCAGGCACGCGAAAAAGTCGCGGCTGGATTGCTCTTCATCGGTCAAACGTACAACCTCGATCCGCAGAAAGACATCCTCGGGGCGCTCACGGGTCAGGGCACGTTTTCGCTCAGCGTTCCGTATAAGAATTCAAAAGTCGCGGTTGCGTTTCCGCAGCCGATTCTGGCGTTGAGAATCAAGGATCAGGACGGTGTGAAGCGTCTCTTTTCGGCACTGCAAAAAGCCGCGACAGAGCAACTTGAATTCATCGACACAAGCGAAGGCAATAAAACCATCACGCTCGCCCGCAAACGTGAACGACCTGCCGATGGCATTCACCAATTCTGCTACGTGATCGATGGTGACGACCTGCTGCTTTCGATTTATCCGCTGGCACTGCGCGAAGAAATTCGCCGTCGCGCAAGCAAAAACGGGCGCTTGGACGAGGACCCTGAATTCAATTTCGCTCGCTCTAATTTGCCAGGCCAATCGCAGGCGATGGTCTACGTTGACGCCGCCGCGCTCGCCGTCGCGATCTACGATGTCCTCGTTCCCGTCGTTCAAATTCAAGGCAAAGAACAGCAGATCGATGTCAACGCTTTGCCTACGGCCGACGTGCTGAGCCAGAATCTCGGCAGCGCGATGGTCAATCTGAATTTCGCTGCTGATGGAATTGTGTTGCAGTCCTATTCGCCGAGCGGAGTCTTCGCCGTCCTCGTTCCCGCTGCAATCGGCGCGAAAGCTCAACGCGACCGACAAGCCGCTCAAAACAATCCTGACGCTGCCGCTCAACCCGCAGCGGCTCCCGCACCCAAGCCTCGCGCGGACGATGCAAAGAAAATCGAAACAATGACTAAACTCACGCGCGATCTGAAAGAATACGCGGCCGAACACGGCGGCAAGTTCCCGAAGAATCTCGCCGAGATGCGCCCGAGGTTTCTGCAGGATATTGGCAAGGAAATCGATTACATCGTCTGGATCGGAACACAAACCGCTGATAACAAAATCGTGGCGCATTCATCCGACAAACTATCCGGAAACATCATCGTTCTCACGCAAAATGGCGGCGTCCACCCGATCCTCCGCGCCACGCTCGGCAAAGTTCTGCGCGAAGGATATATCGAAGGTAACGCGGCAGTAAAGCCGCCCAAACCGCCGGAGTTTTAAACCGGAGCAGCGGCACTCCTGCCGCTCCTATTTCGTCACTCGCACGATGACGCGAAAGCCGATGTAGCTCTCGTGCGTATCCGCAACATTGCTATGCCGGGATGTTGAATTGCAGTCGCCAGGCGAATCCATCCACGAGCCACCGCGCGTCACGCGGTCCCGCAGATTGAGCGGCTTATCGAACACATCCATGCACCACTGCCGTACGTTTCCGTGCATGTCATACAATCCAAACGCGTTCGGAATTTTAAGGCCGACCGGATGCGTTGTCATGCTGCTGTTGTCGCGATACCATCCGGCATTACTTAATGCTTCATTTGTCTCGCCTGAGTAAAACGGCGTTTGTGTACCGGCCTTGCATGCGTATTCCCATTCGTCTTCGGTGGGCAACTCAAAGGTCACGTCGGGCAATTGGCGCTCAAAAAATAGTTCGTGCGCCTTCTTGCAATAGTCGCGTGCGTTGTACCATGTCACGCGCTCAACCGGGTTTTTCGCGCCGGTGAAAAACGCATAGTTCCGTCCGATTACCGATTCGTATTGCTCTTGAGTAACCGGATATTTTCCCATGTAAAACGGATGCGGAATTACGACATTGTGCGGTGGCGGCGGGGTGCCTCCTAGTTCTTCTATTCTCCTTTGAAGTAGGTAAACAAGCTGCGCGTCCTTAAAGTGAGCCTCTTCGAGACTAGCCCAACGCAAACGCATTGTTCCACCGATTAGAGCGCCGAGCGAAGCCGTCAATGCAAGCAGCCACATTAATGAAAACGAAAACCGCGCGCCGGGTTTTCGTCGAACAAAAAAGAGAATCAATAGCGCAACTAAAGACGCGCATCCGAGCGCAACTAGAATCTGTGCTTCAAAAACGCTCACTGTTGGTTTGACGGGTTCGCGTTGACCGGCAACAAATTCGCCAGCGGGAATCAGTACCAATTCCATTGAAACGCCGTTGCCGAAATCGATTGTCTTCGTCGCCGGAAGTTTCACCCGAGCCGCGTACGACGCCACAGATTCTTTGCCGTCCCAAAGCGGCCACGGCTCCGAACGCTCTTCGCCGCTACATCTAAAACAACCGGTGAAAAGTACAAACAGCAACAGCTTTTTAACATCGAATCGCGCGAATCTTCGCGAATAATCGCGAATAAAAGGAGAGGGGGAAAAGCGTTCGGATGGACCCGACCCCGTACTCATTTTCCCCTCCCCTGCTCTTGCCGTTTTCGCGTAGATTCGCGTCGATTCGCGCGATTCGATGTTAAAAGCTGTTCGCCGTTCGCCGTTTTCACGGTTAAGCCAGGCCGCACGCTTTCTTCGCTTCGTCGAGTGTTACTCGCGCGACTACGCGCGCTTTTTTCGCGCCTTCGCGCAGCACGTCTTCGACGTAATCCGGGCGAGCAATCAGTTCTGCGCGCTTCTGTCGGTATGGTTCGAAGTAGGTCGAGACTTTATCGAGCAGCAGTTTCTTGGCGTCGCCGTAGCCCATTCCACCCGCGCGATAGCGCTCTGCAAGCGCGGCCTTTTCGGCGTCGTTTGCGAACAGCGCATACAGTGCGAAGACGTTACAGGTGTCGGGATTTTTGGGTTGCTCTACTGGGGTGCTATCGGTCTTCACGCCCATCACGACCTTCTTCAATTCTTTGCCGTCCATTTGAAGATCGATCGTGTTGCCATACGACTTGCTCATCTTTTCGCCGTCCACTCCGGGCACTTTCGGTGCCTGGCCAAGCCGTGCTTCAGGGCGGATGAAGACCTCGCACTTGAACGTTTGATTGAAATAGCCGGCCATGTCCTGTGTCATTTCAACGTGCTGAACCTGGTCCTGACCGACGGGGACGAGATGCGGTTTGTAGATCAAAATGTCAGCGGCCATCAGCAGCGGATAGTAGAAGAGGCCGACGGTCGGCTTGATGTTCTTCGCGACTTTGTCTTTGTAACTGTGCGCGCGTTCGAGTAAGCCCATGCCGGTCACGCATGAAAACATCCACGCGATTTCCTGCACTTCAGGCACGTCACTCTGTCGGAAGAAAACGGATTTCGCCGGATCGAGTCCCAGGGCGAGATAATCAATCGCGACACCTTTGATGTACTCGCGCAGCAGTGGCGCGTTCTGCACCGTCGTCAGCGCGTGAAAATCAGCGATGAAATAAAAGCGCTCGAAGTCGCCGTCCTGCAGCGCGATGTGCTGTTGGATCGCTCCAAAATAATTTCCGAGGTGAAGCTTTCCCGAAGGTTGAACGCCGGACAAAATTCGTTTGGACATCTGCGTGAACACGCTCCTTTAGAGAAGGGCGAAGCCGCTGCCACGCCCGGATCAACGTAACGATTTTACTCGAACTTTTACGAATTGAAACAGAGTGATTGAGGGCAAAGTCCACATGGGTGCATTACCGGGATTGTACGTTTCGTTTTAGAGTCCATTGGATGCCAAGTGCGTACTATTTCCACAGGCGCTTTGTCACTAATTGCCCGAAGTCAACAATCCCGCCTTTGCTGCTTTCACCGCATTCGCATCTTTTGCTGACGCCCTTGCAAACATGTCTTCTGCATCGGATGCGTCTCCGTTGGCTAGAAAGAAAACAGCCGCGATAAGCAGTGCTTCGACGTCTTCGTCTTTCACTGCGCCTTTGGCAAGTGTTGCTCGTGAGCCGTTTGAAATGATCTTCCATGGCACCGGCAGTTGATTGCCTTGCACGGAAATAGTCAACGCTTTGTCGTCCGCACTGATGACACGTTGCGACTGCTTGCCATCCGAGCTATCCGATGTGAACATGATCTTTGCTCCGCTCTTCGTCAGACTGTCCAGCTTTTTAACGAGCCGTGCTTGCCACGCTTCTAACGCGATTCGCGAAATTGCTGCGGCTTTTACTGGCGCAATCGGAGCCGGCTTGGATCCGCTTGAGGCTGTCTTGGGCAAGGAGTCGCGGAATTCAGCGGCTAGTGCCTGAGCACGTTTTCCGTAAAACGAGTCGGGGTACTTCACCGCGAATTTATCCAAGTCATTCGCATATGAAATGTTATTGTTACGCTTGAGTGCCTCGACCAATTGATAATAATTAATAGCTCGTTTTATCTCTAGCTTCCACGGATCTTTGCGCAACTCTTCTTCGAAATGGACTACTTTCGTCTTGAAGCTTTCGAGGGGTCCGAATTTTGTCCGCATCTTGACAAGCTCGCGATCCAGTTGATAGATGTCACCGGATTTCTCCAGTGCCTCCAGGATAACCACGTCCGCCTGAGCTTGCGTGTCGAGGTAGGCGAGCATCGCTTCTACCTGCTCCGCGCTTTCACCCTTGGCATTCTTCAATATCCCTGCAGCCTCACCATAGGATTTCTTAACTATAGCCTTGTAGGCGCTATCTAATTTACCTTTCAACGCTTTTGGATTGACGTACGGAATGCTGACTTGTATGCCTTGTATTAATAGTTTCGGATTACTTAATCCGAGGACCAGAATCAGGGTGCCGGTAGGATGGTAACGTGAGGCCATGTAATAACCATTATCTGCATAGTCGCGGCCTGGCAATAAGACAAACGAGCCATCGTGGCAGCGCATCATATTGAAGAAGGCCTTGTGATAGTCAAGTACCTTGCGAAGGGCTGCTTCATCTTCTGACGCGGCCGCGCCGAGTATCCCCCAGAAGATACCTAGATTTGAGTCAGCGTGCCCGTCCGGCAGACTCTTATACGCATGCTTCAAATAGCCTTTATTTAAGTCAATGTACTCGGTGGAATCCGCTAATTCCGGGCTGAGTTTTTCCGCGATGATTGCTGCACCTGCACGACCCACATAGTTATCACCGCCCTTCGATTTTTTGAATGCCACAGGATCGGCCAGGCCGGCATTGAGCGTGAATTCCCCACCGTACGCGACATAGCCAGCCGCGTTCGTGCCGCGATGAATAAACGCCATCGCCCGCTTGATACAATCCGGATTGACATCGACGCCGCAGCGCCCAGCCAATTGCCATGCTGTCACAGCCAATATGGTTGTGTATTGCATGGGGCCATAGCCATTGATTCCGAAACCTCCGGTCGGCGGACTTGCGCCCGGTCTATAGGGCCCATGTCCGAATCCGCCATCGTAGAGTTGCTGGGCGGCATCGACTTTCGCGTAATCCACTTTCTCCAGTGCCTTGTCGCCAGACGGTCCCCAGACCAGAATGCGGCCTGAGTACTGTCCTTTTTCCAACGCCTGAGTCAACAATTTCATCGTCGGCAACACGGATGCATCTTTGGTCAGTAAATGGTACTCGCTGAGCGTGATCAGCTGATAAGATAGGTTCCAGATGCCCGTACCCGAATCCGGCTTTTCTTTTCCCCATTTCAAAACCATTGCCAGGCCGAGATCCCGCTGCTTCGCATCGTCGCTGGTCAGCAGCGCCAACGTCACAGCCGCGTGTGCATGAGACTGCCAGACTTTCATCACGTCTGGTTGCTCGACGAAATACTTCAAGGCCTTGGCGCGGACGATTTCGGACTTTTTGCAATTGAATGGATACGTCGCGCTGAATGATCCAATGGCTTCCAAGGGAATGATCACTTCGATCATCTTGGATTCACGGGTCACATTTAAGACCAGCTTCCCGTCTTTTCCCTCGGCCCTCTCAATGGCCTCCCCGAAGTCCATGATCGGTCCTTCATATCCATGCGGTCCGCCTCCGAAATGATGCGGCGAAAACGGCTTTCCGAAAACGCCGACGATTTCATCCTCAAGTTTCAACAGTCCCACCGCTGGCGAGTTCTTAAAGAGGTAGCGAACGATAAACGATTTTTCAGTCAGTACGGCGCGCGCGCCCGTCGGTCCGAGATTCACCAGGAAACCGGGAACTTCTTTGTCGGGCAAATTGTTTTCGGTTGGCTTCGCCCATCGACCTTGATTGGTATTGTCCGACACGCCATAGGCGTTGATCGCCACGAACAAAGTGGACGCAACGATTCCCAACATGGTCATCGACTTGAGCCTGATCATCATGTACATATCCTTAAACGAATGAATTCAGTTAAAGTATTCTCTCACGGCTTCGGTCCAATTTCTAGCTCCAGCGCTTCAGATAGACTAACACGATTGCCCATTTCTGAGAAGCGTTTTGTTCAGCAGCTTCTAATTCAAATGCTCATTCTGAATGGCCCAGTGTGTTGTAGTAAGGGTCGGTCAGCAGGGCACGGCGTTCGGCGAATTTCTGGCGCTTGATCAGGCGAGGGAAAAGAGAGCGAATGAGGGCCTGATTTTCAAGCCAGTGAAAATAGGCGTTGTCGGATTCGTACCCCAACAACTCTTGGAGCACGGCCAAGCAGAGGACTTCGCGGTCGTCGAGCTCGGGAGGCGGACCGGAGCGGCAGGTCAGTTTCCCGTTTTGGGCAACGATGTGTGATTCTTTGAGCGCATCGTCGATGGCGCAGTAAACGACGATAATCGTGTCTTCAACAGAGATCGCAGGCGTGTCCATAGAATCTTCCTCGTGGGGAAACGATTAAGGAAGAATCGACGTAACCGTTCAGTCCCCCATCAATCAAGCCGGAAGTAGAGACGGCACATTCTTACCCATGCGGTGGTTGAGCACTGCGCTTTTCAACTACTCCAGCACTGGGCGCTTTTGCAGCAGCAACGTTTGCACGGCAGTCACTCAATGTAAGAGCCGTGTGCGGTAACTCCGCACGCACGGATCTGTGCGGGGGGCGGTCCGAAAGGGCCGTCCCTACCGCGAACGCCTTTTCTTAAATCGACGCGGAACCAGCCATCGCTGTTTTTTTTGTGCATCCTGCATCCAGAGCGCGAGCCGAATTCCCCGAGGTCGTATTGCTCCCACGTCCTGCCCATGTCGGGTGAATAAATGAAGCCGCAGGCATAGGTGGATGCGGGAGCACAGTGAGAGGCGAGCATCACGCCGTCCTGCACGATCATGTTCGCGGATTCGAACGCGGGGTTGTACAGCAGGGTGTGCGCGACCTTCTCGGTGAGGTCGGCGGGCGCGCAGGTGAAGATGCCACGGTCATGAGCGGGGGTGAATTTGGGACCGTTTGCATCGGCGATCCAGTAAAGACGGCCACCAACGAAATTGATGCCGCCGGATTTGAAACGCGAATTTGAATTCACGGAGATGAGTATCTTCCAATCCCAATCTCCTCATGACCTCGATATGAATACCGTACTCTCTCATTCAATAAAAAAAGTGCCGCCCAAATCAGGCGGCACGTCTCCCATCATCACATCTTAATCCATTACTTCTCTTCAGCCGCCACAAGCGCCCACGTCGCATCCGGATTGTATTCATCCATTGCAGCCGCGAGTTTTGCGGTGTCCTTGCCCAGATTCTTCTGGCGTACGATGCCTTGATGATTGATCACAAATGTCATCACACCTGACGCGTCATAATCCGCAGGCCATGCAATCAATGCGAAGCCGGCAATCATATTCCCGTTGATGACATAATCATGTTTGCCATTCGGAACGTTAGCGCCTTGCTTCGTGATGATTTTGAAATAATAACCATTGTACGGAACGTTCGCTCCGGACATGAATTGTTCTTCGTCATCAACGAGAGCGGCCAACGGGCTGGCAGCTACGTTTGAATTCGCTGCGACGGGCCAATACAAACCGTCTTTCTGCCCTTTCGTGCTGATCATTTTCTGAGCGTATTTCGTGACGCGATCACCGGTGCGATCCATGCTGGCGTAGGCGCGTTGTGCTTCATCGAAGCCGTCCACAAATTTAAGCGCTGCCAATTCATTGCGACCGATGCGGCGGTTCAGAATTTCTTCTTTTCCAGCGGCCGTGTCGAAGTGCCATTTTGAATCTGCTTTGACCAACGGGATCGGGTACGGCCAGCACTTGAGACCCAGACAGGCCGTCGCTTTATCGCCGTCCACAGTGATTTTTAAACCTTCCTTCGCCAGCAAACTTAAACGCGTTCGCGTCTCCGAACTGGCTTCCTTATCACTCTGAACAATCAGGTCGCGGTGTTCGTGGCCCAAGACATTCAATAACTGGTCGTCACTGTTTCGTTCCATCCCGTCAATCAACGCCTTAAATGCGTCGTCGGGAGTGGTGAATACAGTTTGCTTGGTACTGTCATTGTGGCCAATATCCAGTGCTAGAAGTTGCGCACTCATAAAAGTTGCTGCCAAAACAAACAGGATTGATCGTGAATATCGCATGCGTAGTTCCTCACAAAAATGGTTAATAAAGAGATCACAGATTTACGTGCTTATCGTTTTCGCGGACTCGTATCCCGACCGCCTGAATTCCTGCTTGACGCACCGCGATCAGACTGCCGTTGTGTCGTCGGGCGATCGGTGTAGTGCTGAGTTTCCTGCCGGATTGTCGGACGCGACGGTGTTGTACGCTGGACAGGCTGTGACGGTGTCGGGCGGACCCGCTCAGGGCGCTCAACAGGTGTCGGTCGTGTAGGCTGGCGACTAGTACGGCCACGTTCCGATTCTTTGATCGTTTGATGTCCGCGACTGGAGGACCCTTCAGCATCCGGTGTCAGCTTCGGTCGAGGTGTGACGGGTCGTGGAGTAGCCGGACGTGTCGTTTCCGGTCGAGGTGTGACAGGTCGTGTCGTCGTTCTGTCAGGCGTTGTCACTTTTCCGCCTGCTCCCATCGAGGGGCGAATCGGTCGAACGCGGTCGGGTCGAGTCTGATTTGACGAAAGCGGATTGATCCGGTTGGGACGCGATCCCGCAAGCCCCGAACCTGCACCCGAACGTCGCGAATACCAGGAAGGAATGGTGCGGTTATGCGCTCGCCACAAGCTCGGACTGCGGTACGAATTCCAACCGCCACTATTCCACGAATTGCGCCGCCAAATGCGGTGGTTGTGCCAATCAAAATCCCCACCAAGCCAGAGCCCAAAACCAAATCCAACGCCCCAACTATAAAAAGGCCGATCATAATACCGGTCGCTGATATAATACGGATCATAACTGGGCACATAAATAACCTGGGGGTCCGACGGCACAATTTGAATGATATTGCGCTCGACCACGACATTCTGTTTATCATTACTGACCAGATGCCCGGCCACTTGCGCCTCACTTCGAACCTGTTGGATCGCGCGAGATACATCTTCCATCTGGTACGTCACAGCAAAACCAAGCTGCTCCATCCACGTCACGTCGTCATTGAGTTTCTTTAAAACAGGCGAGTAATGTAGTAACGCAATGACGCTGCTATCCCATGAGGTATTCTCTGGCGGTGTCGAAGGCGAATCGCTGGTCTGAGTGTAGCGATACGCTTCCACGACTTCCGTAGGAAACGTGCTGGCGGGCAATAACTGAGCCAGCAACGCGTCGGGATACAAGGCGACCGGTGCGACCAGCGTGTGCAATTCCTCCGTCGTCAGCTTATCGATTTGAGAGGTATCGGTTCCTGCATACGATGCTTCTTCATACGCCCTCACTCCGATGCTTACGAATGCAAGTAGAGCGAGAGGAATGATGCCCAGGCGGATGCGGCGCGAATACCTCGGTGTGAGGTCTTGTTTCATGTGTGGTTCTCCTATGTGTTGTTCAAGGCGAGTTGAAAACACATGCCTAAATTCGCATATGCTCGTAGCCCGAATCACATGGAGAGAGTATGACAATTATATAAGACTAGATATGGGGTAATACCCTATCTTGAACGAGTGTTGTGGTCCGATTACGCCAGATTTCCAGCATCCCCACAGTTATCGTAAGTGACACCGGCCCTAATATCAGTCCTGCCGTTCCAAATAATGTCAAGCCTCCCAATACAGCTATAAAAGCGAGTCCTGTATGCAGATTGATACGGTTCCCAACCAACATGGGATAAAGCAAATTATCGATCGTTCCGACAACCAGCGTGCCCCATAATACAAGGATAATCGCCTTACCCCAGTGTCCATCGAGTGCCAAAAATAATGCCGCAGGGATCCAGATAATAAATGCACCGAACATCGGAATCACTGCAAGCAATGCCATCACAACGCCCCACAGCAAGGGTGCTGGTAAACCAAGCCACCAAAACATCAACCCGCCCAACATTCCCTGTACGATAGCGACAACCAGTGTGCCATAGATGGTAGAATAAATCGTGTCACCAACACTCATAATCAGCCGATCCATTTCAGCGTCAGACAAAGGCGACAGCGAACGAAGCGCCAGAAACGCAGCCTTGCGATCACGCAGTATGAAGAATAAAAAATAGAACGTGATGAAAATACCAATGAGTTGATATGCCGAAACTTTAACCACCGAACCCGCGGTGGTGCTAAGCCAATTCGCGAGTGAGTGAACCGTTTCAGGCAGATTCGTCTCCTGCTCAATCCGATACACAAGTGGAGCCAGCCTGGGCTGCGCCTCAATCGCCCGCCGCCAATCGCCCGAATTGAGCTTGGTTTCAATATGCTTCGCACTCTCCATCGCTTGCAACACCAGATGCTGCGCCACAAAGATAGTCGGAATGACAACGATCATGAAAATAGAAAAGACAGCCACTCCGGCTGCTACACTTGTATTCCGATACTTGACTTCGAGACGGCGTTGAAATGGAACAAAGACAACAGCCAGTGCCAATGCCCATGTCAGAGGTGCCAGAAACGGCACCGTCATCAAATAGCAAAGATAGACCCCAAACGCCGTCGCCGCCATCAACACAACAATCTGAAACACACTCCGCGTTTCCCAGTCGTCGATAATCGGAACAATCACGATATTAGATTCAGATGGATTCATGAAATATCCCGGTATATGAATAGAAGCCCCGAACCGCTTTCAGCTAAAAGTACTTTTCTAATTCCGGGAAGTTAAGACGAAGACGCTTTAGATTTTAGTCATCTTATCCCTATGCAAGAAGGCTATCAGAAAGCATCATGGAGGAGTTATGGGGTATTACCCTATTTATTACTGGAAATAGGTGACTGTGCACTCACTTTTGAAATCCTCTGGGGCATATGCATCATAATAACCGAAGTCTGACTCACACCATCCACCCATACAACGCCAGCGCCCCAAGAATAACCACAGCACCGAAGACCTGAACCAGCAGGATGCCGAGTGCGCTGGGTTTGTTCAGGACGCGTTGGCCGACGCTCGTGATTTTGGATTCAACTTTGGCCAGAATGCCGCCCCACAGCAAAAAAATCATGCCGATGCCGAACATGCTCGCGATCACGAGCAGGTAGATGCCGTTCTGCCCGATCGTGTCCGGGTTGGGTGGGTTGAATTGGACCAGTACGGTCGCTCCCACCAACGCCGCAAAACAAAACGCCAGTCTAAAGATGCGCCAGCCACGTTCGGGCAGGGATTCGGCCATGGTTTGGGCTTGGCGGTGGACGTTCACCATCGCGTCCGACAATTTCATGCGCGCGGACTGGCTCGAGCGCAACGGGGCCAGCGCCTCCTCTAAGAGCTCGTTCTCCTCTTTGAGCTGCTTCAACTCCGCTTGCAAGTCAGGCGACTCCGCCAACACGCGCTCAACCTCGGCGGCCTGCTGCGGTTCGAGGAGCCCGTCGGCGTACTGAGTCAATAATGGCCGAGCTTCGTCAATCGTCATGATGCTTCCCGATGAAACCGGTACGTGCTTACTCCGTCTTCCAGCGTTTCAATGATTCTCGCAAAAGATCTTTGCCGCGTGACAATCTTTTATCGACCGCCGCGTGGGAAAGATCAAGGATATGGCCAATTTCGCTGTGGCTGCGCCCGTCGACATATTTCAGAATGATGACTTCGCGGTAGATTTCCGGGATGTCGTTAAGCGCCGTGCGAATACTCGCGAGCTTCTCGACTTTTTCGGCTTGTTCGGACGGCGAGCCCAGCCGGATAACCGAGCGGCTTTCGTCTCGTTTCACGTCCATGGCGGCGCTGTGCAATTTGCTTTTGCGGAGAACGTAAATCGCTTTGCGATACGAGATGCCGTAAATCCAGCTCGCGAATTTGGATTTCTCGCGCAGTTCGTCGAGACTTCCGGCGGCTTCGAGGAACGCTTCCTGGGCGCAATCGTTGGCGGAATCGACGCTGCTGAGAATTTTATACGCAGCCGTCACGGCGACAGAATAGTACCGGTCGACGAGTTCGTCGAACGCCGCGCGAACGCCGTTTTGCGCGTTCTCAACTAATTCCGCGTCGCTCGCGCGATCGGCCATGCTCTTCGCCTCTTGAGATCCGGTCCGTCCCGCGCTGTAGTGGCGTGAGACCGACGAACACGGACGTGATTTCCGCACTATGCTACGAGTTTCCGAAACGCAATTCCCGTTCAATTTTGATTTCTTCCCGGATGTGTCTTGGATGCCAGCGACGCTTCGTGCTAAAAATGGGGGATCACTCAGGGCGATAACGGGATTTGTACAGCCTGCGCGAACGGCGTTTTTTTCGGCGCTTGAAGCGATTGACACGCAGTAAATTCGTGGCACTCTCGTCATGTTTGAGTCGTTGCGAAATGAGAAAGACTTGAGGAGCAGGGAATGGCGAAGCTGACGATCACAGATGACTCCGGGCGCGAGCGCGCGTACCTCTTGAAAGACGCCGTCACCATGGCGGGCCGGGCGTCATCGAATGCGATTCAAATCAATGACGACAAATCGAGCCGCCAGCATTTCAAAATCGAGCTTCGCGACGATGGTTACTACCTGGTCGATATGGGTTCGACGAATGGGACGCGCTTGAATGGCTCCAAAGTCGGACTGCCCACGTTGCTCTTGTCCGGCGACGTCATCGCCGTTGGAAAATGTTCGCTGATCTTCAACATCTACGACAACGAAGTCGCGAAAGCGTCCGTTCCCGGCGACGCGCCCGTACCTATTTCGCCCGAAGTAGCCAATCAACCGACGATGCAAGCTGCCGACTTTATGGAGCAAGTTCCAGCCGTGGCATCCCCCGTTTCGCAGCCGTCGCGCGCGAATCATCCCGTTTATGTTTTGCGCGCGATTGAAGGCGCATTGGCCGGCAAGACGTTCGAACTAGGCGATGAGCCGTTGACGCTGGGACGTCACGCCAGCAACACGATTCAAATCGAAGACGAAGCGGCGTCGAATTATCACGCCGAAGTCGCGCGCGAAAACGGTAACTATGTCGTCTCCGATCTCGGCTCCACCAACGGAACGCGCGTCCGTGGCGCGGGCCGGACGGACTTCGAAAAGATCGTCAAAATGCCGCTGAAAACCGGCATGCAGATTCGCGTCGGCAAGACGCTGATCGAATTCCAAAACATCGGCGCGCCCGAAGCGGACGATGATGACATGCGCACCTACGCGTCGTCGGCTCCGATGGATGTCAAGAAACTCGACGAGCATTTGAACGCGTCGGTGGGCGCAGCGATCATCGGCGGTGGATCGAACAATTCAGGCATCGGCGGGAAAATCGCGATTGCTGCCGGCGTATTAGTCGTCGCTGGTTTGGGCGCGTTTTTCGTTCCGGCTCTTTTGAAAAGATCAGCCTCCGGAACAACGGTTGTGACGACAACGACGGATGTCACAAAAGCGCCGCCTGTGGTCAATCTGATTCAGAACCCCACCTTCGACCTGGACATTGACGACGAAGGCTATCCGAAAGAATATCAGGTCTTGAAAGGCTCGCCTGAAGCGGTCATCAGCGTGACGGTGGATGCTGAACATACAGCTGACAAACCAGACGCTCAGAAGCACGGTTTGCAGGTTAGCAAAGGTGACGCAAAATCGTTGCTGAAACCGACGGTCGTCGAGTGCCGTGATCCCATCGCGATTGATGCCGGGAAGTCCTATGAATTAAGCGGCTGGATGCGCAACGAAGGCGACGGAATTTATGGGCTGCGCGTCACGTGGCTCGAAGGCGACCGCACCTTGACCGAAAACCCGATCGTCGTGAAAGGCTCGCAGGGCTGGGGCAAAGACGTGAAGACGGCCACCGTCACGCCGCCTGTGTGGGCCACGCGCGCGCGCGTCGGCGTGTTCGTGCAAGGCAAGAGCGGTAAGACCTGTTTTGATGAACTCAGTTTCAAAGAAAAACCGGGAGCCGCGACGAAGCGTTCTCCGGACGTGAAAAACAATGGCATCGTCTTCCAATTCGAAGGCACGAAGGGCGCATTCAGCGTCAAGTCCCAGGACAAAAGCATCGTCGAAGACGGTACGTTGCGCTTGGAAGCGACCGAGAGCAAAGCGGCCAGCGATCTGACGTCAGCCTCGAAGATCACGCCTACTAAAGGTAGCGACGCAGCGGCAGCCGGATTCGAAGGCCGGCTCTTCGATTTCGCTCAACAGGATTTCGCAAATTTTTCCATCGTTGCAAAACCCGGCGCGTCCGGCGTGGATGTGAGCGCGATGCTCGATTTGCCCTCGGACACGACGAGCAAGCCGGTCATGCGCTTTTATGTCACAGGCAGCACCGCGCAAGGCGACATCGAAATAGCCAAACCTGATGGAAGCATCAGCCGTTTGCAAGGCACTGAAGACAAGACCGACACCGGCGTTAAAAGCGTGTTGTTCAATCCAGGGCAGAAGCCTCAGTTCGATTTATTGTTCGGAAAACCCGCGTCGATTTTGTTGAAGCGCGAAGGCAAACGCAGACTCGTCGAAATCCGTTTCGACAGCGAATTGCTCGTGTCGATGGCGCCGGAAGATGTCTTGCAAAAACAAGAGATGCTCGCATCACTGGGTGAACTCAAGAAGGCTGTAAACGCGAAAGAATGGGGCACAGTCGAAACGAAACTCAAAGCCTTCGGCGAAAAATACTCGGCACGATTTGCTGACGCAAAAGACGAATCGGCCAAAATCACCACGACGATGGATACAGCGTGGAAGTCCACGCAGGACGACTCGGCCCGATTGCTGGGCGCATTGCAAAACGCTCCGTCGGCGGAATTGCTGGATAAAGCGCGGCAAGCCAACCAACGCCAGACGGACGTCTGGAAGGGCACCGAAAAAGCGCCACAGGTCGCTGAAATGCTGGCTCAAGTTGAAGCGGTCGGAGCGAAGTTGTTGAACGCGGATGCTGAGAAAAAAGCAGAAGAATCATTCGCATCTGCGCAGAAGAATTTTGACGCCGGGAACTTCGAAGTCACCGTCGCGATTCTGCAGAAGAGCATCCTGGAAAACCCCGCGCTGGCCACAACCAAAGTCGCCGAAAAAGCGAAGGAGCTTCTCCCGAAAGCAACCGCCGCCTTTACGCGCCAAAAGAACATCAACATCATCCAGGATAATCTGCGCGCGATCACGAAGAATTACATTGCGCAGAAGAATTATAAGGAAGCGATCAAGATCATCGAAACAGACCCGGAGTACAAAGCCAACAAGGCCGACTTGAAGGAGATTCAAGCGGTGTTGGAAGAGTGGAAGAAGAAGGCTGGGATGTAAAACACCGACTACTTCACACCGGCGGAATTAAATAATATTTCCACAGCGCGGCTACTTCGCGCCCGATCAGCAGTGGCATTTTCGTAAGCATGTAACTCTCGTGAGCCGGGACGGTGCGGAGTTCCAAGCCGAGGCGCTGGCTCTCTAATTTGATGCGCGGCAGATGATAAAAATGGCTGACCGCGAGGATGCGACGATGCGGTCCCACTGACCCGGCGAGCAGGTTGCGCGCGTTCGCTAATGTCGCGCGCGTGTTGATCCCTTCGCGATCCAGAATGATGTCCTCACTGCGAACGCCCCACTGCAATGCAAGTGAGCGCATGACGTCCGTTTCGTGGATCTCCCCATCCCCAGGCCCACCCGAGAAAATGAGCGTCTTGACCCAGCCGCGTTTGTACAAATCGCACGCTGTTTGGACGCGATCTGCAAGCGCCTGCGACGCTCGGCCATCGGCGTAGGCTCGAGCTCCGAACACAATCGCCGCATCGGCTGGGCGTGAATAATCTGTTTTTCCAAAGAAGAAAATTTGAGCCAGCGGAAATCCGGCCAGGCACACAGCCAAAACTGGAAGCGCGATGCGCCAGTTTATTTTGATATCGTCAGTGCGATCAAATGCGATCACGAACCCGATCCATCCGAACGATAATGCCGCAGGCAGTGACAGCGGAATCGGAAATGAAGAATGTATCGCGCCGCGGTACAGCAATGTATAGAAGGTCGCACAATTTAACCCGCACACAGCCGCGAGCAGGGCCAGCGCCAGCAGAACATCAATTTTACGACCGCGTTCCATCTCAGGCAACAATGCGTACGACATCAACAGCCCGCACGCCAGAACAATCAGGAGTCGCGCCATGATGTCGGGCACGCCTCGAAAGTCAATCCACCACCCGTTGGCGTCCCATCCAGGGCGAATGAATCCGAGCAACGCGTTGAGCAAACCGAACGCGGCAATGCAGCCAGCGAGAATTCGTGTCATGGCGATAATACGCTCCAAACGGTTTTAACTTACACCGGCTACTATCGGCAGAATCCAGTTGTAAGTTGAGAAGCCAATTTCGAGGAGCGACTTGGGTGCGCGTGTATTTAGGATTCGTGAAGTAACTGAATTATCGCGCAACCGTCGTTAAAATACTCCTATTGACTCGCGCACAGTTAAAGCGGTAAGCATGAAGTGCCGATAATATAGACATGAGACCAATCGGTACACCTGAAGAACTCCAACGGCGACGCACCCGCGCCGTCGAATTGATGAA
>Ga0194061_1000425_pt1 | contig 25846 bp, 22 predicted proteins | sample SepL2221m_MetaG_FD_163423 | JGI IMG/M metagenome (GOLD analysis project Ga0194061, IMG submission 163423) | Anoxic zone freshwater microbial communities from boreal shield lake in IISD Experimental Lakes Area, Ontario, Canada - Sep2016-L224-21m | ecosystem: Environmental > Aquatic > Freshwater >... | reverse complement strand
CACCTGGATTACAACATCATCCGGAATCAAACCTTCATCAATGATCTTGCGAACAAAGTCGAAATCAGTCTGAGATGCTGATGGGAAACCCACTTCAATCTCTTTATAACCCATCGCAACGAGTAACTTAAACATCGCAAGCTTGCGAGGTGTATCCATTGGGTCAATCAGCGCCTGGTTGCCATCGCGAAGATCGACGGAGCACCACTGCGGCGCTTTCGTCATCTTCTTACTTGGCCAGGTGCGATCTTCAAGTTCAACAGGGATAAATGGTGAGTAGCGATGCACAGGCATCTTCGATGGCTTCTGCTCTGGAAAATTCATTTCATGCACTCCTTGTTAGTTTGGTTAGCCGAAGGTGTTTACCGGCAACACCAAACTCCGCAGCGAGGAGACCGGTCAATCTCTTCGGCCGAAACTTAAAAGTTTCGGACCTAGGCCTCGCTACGGCGGATAAGGAGGAGTCCGCGGAGCTTCATAAGGCGTTAAGGATAACCCTTCAATGGTTACTGAATCAAGGTGGAGGCAAATATCTGCCAAGCCAACGCTGATTTAGCGACCAACGAAAGCGTGATGTAGGTCTTTTCTCCGCGCAAATATTCAGACCATTTGCCGACCTTCTTATATTGCAGGTATTGCACGACTGCAAATGTATTGAAGAGTACGAAGAGCGAGATCACGATTCCGTAGACAAATGCTGGAGCTTTTGTATCTCCGGGCCCACCGATTGCAAATACATAGAAGACGAGGGCAAGCCATGGAACAATTCCAGCGATACAGCCAAAGATAAATGGCAACCAACCACCATTGCCTGGCTCCTCATACTTCTCTTGCAGCCAGCCAAAGAGGATCATCGATGCATTAACACCGAAGATCGAAACAATTGCTGCGACATCTGCAATTCCACAAATCTGAGCAATCAGAACAATCATTACTGAGGATGAAATTGAATATTCAACCCAACGGAAGTAATTGCGGTGAGCGGCAAGTCCTGCGCTATAGCGCGCAAAGTACTTGGGGCTAATAACAAGGAAGTGGAAGAAGGCGGAGAGTCCCAAGAAGATTGCAACAGCAAGACCGACAGGAGTCTTCATAAGTGTTACGGGTTCTGCAAATGTACTTCCTGGAGGGCCTGCCATGTAGCGGGCGACAATGGGAAGCGAGAAATCATTTGCGAGGATGAGAACAACCACCATCTGTGCCAGGTGGACTACACCTGCAATGAGGTTGTAGCGACGAATACTTGATGCGTTTATCTCTTTTGCCATGTATTTAGGGTACCTACAGGCTGCAGAAATTAGCGGTTACAGAACTGGTAAATATCGATCTAATTCGTAGGCGCTCACCTGGCGGCGATAGTCCTGCCACTCAGCGCGCTTATTACGAAGGAAATAATCGAAAACATGTTCGCCCAGAGTCTCGCGCACGAGGTCACTCTTCTCCATGACAAGGATTGCTTCTTCCAGGTTGGATGGAAGAAGTTGGGTGTCAGTCGATGGCTCGAGCACATACTTCTTCTCAATTCCTTTAAGCCCTGCGGCCAACATCACGGCATAAGCAAGATATGGATTACACGCAGAATCTGGTGAACGGAATTCAATGCGCGTTGAATTCTCTTTATTGGGCTTATACATAGGAATGCGAACTAGCGCCCCGCGATCATTGTGGCCCCAAGAGATAGTCGATGGCGCTTCTCCCCCACCTTGCAGGCGCTTATATGAGTTGACCCATTGATTTGTTACTGCAGTGATCTCAGCGGCATGCTGCAAGATGCCGGCAATAAATTGGCGACCGACAGGTGAGAGATTGAGTTCAGCGCTGGAATCGTAGAAAGCATTCTTCTCACCTTCAAAGAGTGAGACGTGAGTATGCATTCCAGAACCTGGGTGATCAGTAAATGGCTTGGGCATAAAGGATGCGTAGAAACCTTGGTTGAGCGCCACTTCTTTAATGACATGGCGGAAAGTCATGATGTTATCTGCAGTGCTTAACGCATCTGCATAACGAAGATCGATCTCTTGTTGACCAGGGGCTCCTTCATGATGGCTAAATTCAACAGAGACACCCATAGCTTCCAGCAGAGTAATTGCCTGGCGACGGAAGTCATGTCCCACAACAGCTGGCGTGTGATCGAAGTACCCACCTTGATCAACTGGAACCGGTTGTTCGCCTTTCTCTGGTTGTGATTTAAAGAGGAAGAATTCAATTTCAGGATGGGTGTAACAGGTGTATCCCATCTTTGCCGCCTTATCTAAGGTGCGACGTAGAACATTGCGCGGATCAGCAGGAGATGCTTCACCACTAGGAAGAGTGATGTCACAGAAGATACGTGCAGCACCTTGTGCTTCAGCGCGCCATGGCAAGATCGTAAATGTTGCAGGATCTGGCTTTGCCAACATATCGGATTCAGATTCACGCGCAAAACCTTGAATGGCAGAACCGTCGAAACCAATTCCTTCATCAAATGCATTCTCAAGTTCGGCAGGTGCGATCGCCACAGATTTCAAAGTTCCCAGAATGTCGGTAAACCACAAGCGAATAAAACGGATATCGCGTTCTTCGATAGTGCGAAGAACGAACTCTTGCTGCTTGCTGATGTTATCGGCTGGGGACATGTGCCCCATCGTGCCAAAGCGACGTTACGGCAGTGTTACAGAATTAGAGTTCGCGCCACTTACTAGTCAATCTACTTAGACTTCTCGCCAGCTCGAAGTCATTGGAAGCCTGCGATCCTTCCCGAACGCGCGCTTAGAGACCTTGGTGCCAGGTGGGTATTGGCGCCGCTTGTATTCAGCCTTATCGACCATCGCAATTACGCGCATCACGAGCTCTTTATCAAAACCGGCCGAGATTAAAGCATCCCGACCTAAATCATCATCAACATAGGCTTTCAATACCTTGTCGAGGATTTCATATTCAGGAAGTGAATCTGAATCTTTCTGATCAGGACGCAGCTCCGCAGATGGCTCTTTGGTGATGGAATTTTCTGGAATCGGTGGGACCTCGCCCGCATCTTTGGCTACCTTGTTGCGCCAGCGAGACAGGGCCCAGACATCGGTTTTATAAATATCTTTAATCGGCGCATAGCCACCGACAGCATCTCCATAGAGCGTTGAATATCCGCAGGCCAGCTCTGACTTATTACCGGTGGCAAGAACTAAGTGGCCATGTTGATTGGACAGCCCCATCAGCGTTGTTCCGCGAACGCGTGCCTGCACATTCTCTGCCGCAATACCAGTCAGCTCTACCTCGGCGCCAAAGGAATCGACCATTGCTTGGATCTCGATGAGACGAAATCCGATTCCGGTGTTTGCAGCCATTGCTTGTGCATCTGCAATGGAATGTTCAGATGAATATTTACTTGGCATACCAACGGCATGTACAGAAGCAGGTCCCAGGGCGTCGATGGCAAGGGCTACAACGAGCGCTGAATCGATACCACCAGAGAGCCCAACGAGTACAGACTTAAATCCATTCTTAGCAACATAATCGCGCAGCCCCACAACGATGGCGTTCCACATCTCTTCTTCATCACCTAGGCGATGAGCAATTCCAGGAATAAGTGGCTTCGCAATGTCGACTGCGTCTTCGGAAATAATGACATCAGGTTGTGATGTACCGACTGCAACATCGATATCGACAACCATGACACCATCTTCAAATTGTGGAGCTCGCGCAATCACAGAACCATCGGCGCCAACCACGATGCTGTCACCATCAAAAACCAAATCATCTTGGCCACCGGTCATATTGACATACACAAGCGGAGCCTTGGCCTCGCGAGCGCGTTTAGTCACGAGCGCAAGGCGCACGTCATCTTTATTACGTTCATAGGGTGATCCGTTGGGAACAATGACAAGACCTGGTGTGCGGGCAGCTAATTGGCTGGTGATGCCACCATCAATCCAGAGGTCTTCACAGATAGCGATTCCGACATCGACGCCATGGATGCGAACAACCAGGGTTGAATCCCCTGCGACAAAATTGCGGAATTCATCAAAGACGCCGTAGTTAGGCAGGTGGCACTTGGCATAGCGCGCTTTGATTTCGCCTCCTGCAATAACTGCCACCATATTCTGTGGCTTGCCATCAACTTGATCTAAGTAGCCAACGATGGAGACGATGCTCTTATCTAATTGTGCAGCGAGCGCCGAAAGCGCCGTCTTACTAGCCACCTGGAAAGAGGGACGTAGCGCTAAATCTTCAACGGGATATCCGGTTAAGACCATCTCGGGAAATATCGCAATATGCGCACCTGCAGCAACGGCCTGATCGACGGATCGCGAAATCAAGGCTGCATTGCCCGCAAGGTCACCAACCGTTGGGTTTATTTGAGCAAGCGCCACACGCAACTTCATAGTTCAAGAGTAACGGGAGTAGCATTGGTGTCGACCCGGGGACCTCGCATGAGGCTTCGAGGCAGGAGAAAAAATGAGTACATCCACGACCCTGTATGGCGGTGCCGCGCATCGTCGCGTGAGCATCCTCGATCTGCGCGCTGCCAAAGAGCGCGGTGAAAAATGGGCGATGCTCACCAGCTACGAACAGATGACGGCATCGATCTTTGATGAAGCAGGTATCCCTGTCCTTCTCGTCGGCGATAGCGCTGGCAATAATTTCTTGGGTGAAGAGAACACCATCCCTGTCACCGTCGATGATTTGATTCCGCTCACCCGCGCCGTTGTTCGCGGATCAAGCCGCGCACTTGTGGTGGCAGACCTTCCCTTTGGTTCCTATGAAGTATCGGCAGAACGTGCACTAGCAACATCGACTCGCTTCTTTAAAGAAGCCGGTGCAATGGCGGTCAAACTTGAGGGCGCACATATCGCAACAATTGAAAAGTTAACGTCAGTTGGCATTCCCGTTATGGGCCACCTGGGCCTTACTCCGCAATCACTTCATCAACTAGGTGGCTATCGGGTGCAGGGTCGCACCGATGGTGATGCGATATTGGAAGCAGCGCTCGCCCTCGAAAGAGCGGGGGCCTTTGCCATCGTCCTTGAATTAGTTCCGGCCGAACTTGCCGCCCGAATTACCGCAGCCCTTTCAATTCCAACAATCGGAATCGGTGCCGGCAGCACCTGCGATGCCCAAGTCCTTGTCTGGACAGATATGGCAGGTCTGACCGCCAATCCACCAAAGCTTGCTAAGGCATATCGCAATCTGCGTAAAGAGCTCTTCGATGCCACCCAAGAATTCGCGCAGGAAGTTCGATCCGGAAAGTTTCCAACAGAGGCCGAGACCTTTCACTGATTCTTGGACAGCGGATAAAACTGTGTAGTTTCTTCTCATGTTTTAGGAGCTGGTCAAAGAATCAATTGTTAGGGTAACCCGTGGCTAAATTCGCAATAGACCTGACTCCGCTCAAAAAGTATAAGGATTTCCGTAATCTCTGGACTGCCGGGTTGATTTCCTACCTCGGATCGATGATTACCTACGTCGCTCTGCCCTTTCAGCTCAAGGAAATTACCCACTCGTACTTAGCGGTAGGAGTCTTGGGCGTTATTGAGATCGTTCCACTCATCATCTTCGGACTTTATGGCGGAGTGCTGGCCGATTCAGTTGATCGCAAGAAGATGATCTGGGCAACCGAGGTTGGAGCCCTTGTCATTGTTCTGGGGTTGCTCGCCAACTCGGTCCTGCCTGACCCCAAGACCTTTGTCATCTATATCGCCGCCGCCCTCTTTGCTGTTGTCGATGGCCTGCAACGTCCATCGATGGGCGCCATCTTGCCGCGGTTGGTCAGCCACGAAGATCTGCCCAGTGCATCCAACCTTCTGACTCTTCGTTGGCAGTTCGGCTTTATCTTGGGGCCAACTCTTGGCGGAATTATCTTCTCGACATTTTCTATCAGCATCGGATATGTATTCGACATTGTCACGTACTTAATTTCTCTGATTTTTCTTGCGCAGATGCGAAGCGTGCTGCCTTCATCAGAGGCTGAAAAGCCATCTCTGGCAGCGTTATTAGAGGGTGTGCGCTATGCCTTCAGCCGCCAAGATTTATTGGCGACCTACATCATCGATCTCGCTGCGATGTTCTTTGCCATGCCCAATGCGCTCTTTCCATTTTGGGCCGACCTCTTACATGCACCCTGGGCACTTGGGCTTTTCTATGCCGCCGGAATTTCAGGTGCTATCGCCGTCACTCTGACAAGTGGGTGGACCAAGACTTACCGATTCCATGGTCGGGCGATCATTGCCGCAGCTCTTGGGTGGGGCGCAGCCATCGCACTTTCCGGTCTGACCCACTCTTTAATCTTGGTTCTTATCTGTCTGGCAATTGCTGGAGGGTCAGATCAAATTAGCGCCCTCTTTCGCCAGACGATTTGGAACCAAACAATCCCCGACGAACTTCGCGGTCGCCTTGCCGGTATCGAATTACTTTCCTATTCAGTCGGACCATTGGCTGGACAACTTCGCGCCGCATCGATTGCAGCTGCTACTAGCTTGTCCTTCTCGGTAACTTCTGGAGGGCTGATCTGCGTCTTTGTGGTCGCAATTTTGGCGATTTTTCTCCCCAAATTTAGAAAATATGACGCCGAAACGAACGAATTTGCCGTTCAAGAGCGAGAAATTCGCAAAAATCGGGAAAATTCTTAACTCTCAATCAATTATTGAGAAAAATGCGGCGAAAATGCGGTGTGCATCGGTAGAAAATACTTTGAAATTTTGCGCAAATACATAGAAAAATATAAAAAATAATTAGCGACACGCAGTGCAATTTTTCTCACAATGTAGTGGTAATTCTTTCCATATTCAGTCACACTTATCCACGAAACAGGTTTGGGTGACGGATCCGAACCCTTCCGATTAGGAGATAAACACATGGCTGCAGCTAAGAAATCTGCTCCAAAGAAGCGCAAGAAGGCAGCTGCACCAGCAGCACCTAAGAAGCGTCGTAAGAAGGCTGCTGTAACAGCAGCTCCAAAGAAGCGTCGCAAGAAGGCAGCTGCTAAGAAGGCTGCTCCAAAGCGTCGTAAGAAGGCAGCTGCAAAGAAGGCAGCTCCAAAGCGTCGTAAGAAGGCAGCAGCAAAGAAGGCTGCTCCAAAGCGTCGTAAGAAGGCAGCAGCAAAGAAGGCTGCTCCAAAGCGTCGTAAGAAGGCAGCAGCAAAGAAGGCTGCTCCAAAGCGTCGTAAGAAGGCAGCAGCAAAGAAGGCTGCTCCAAAGCGCCGCAAGAAGAAGGCAGCAGCTTCAACAGCTGCTCCAAAGCGCCGCCGTCGCAAGAAGGCAGCAGCTAAGTAATTAATTACTTATAAAAAACCCCGCCAGGCAACTGGCGGGGTTTTTTATTTAATCTTCTACCGGATTCTCTTTTAACGAATCGGTAATACGTTCAAAAATCTCAGATAGAACTCGTTGATCGTCCTTGGTCAGGTGATCGATAAACCTGCTGCGCACACTTTCGACATGGTCAGGTGCTGCGGCAACAATCGCTTTCCACCCCTTGGCTGTCATCACAGCAAAGTAGCCACGTTTATCAATAGGGCATGGCTCGCGCTTTACCCAGCCAGCTTTCTCCATCACCTTGATGCGGTGAGAAAGGCGAGAGCGAGAAAGCATTGCGACATCGGCCAATTCGCTCATGCGCATTTTGCGGTCAGGGGCATCACTGAGCTGTGCCAAGACTTCGTAATCGGCCATCGAGAGTTCATGGTGGACAAGGTCGTAATCCAGGGCCTCAAGTAGGCGCCGGCTGGCGATGATGTAGCGGCGCCAAGCCTTCATTTCGGAAGCGCTGAGCCAGCGTGGTGTTGTAGCGTTTTGCCCTGCCATGCGCACAAGTGTAGGGCAGAAGTAGAATACGTTGAACTTTCAACTACTTATCTTCACACGAATTGGATGACATGAGCCTCACATCAGGAATTGATAGCGCCTCCCTTGACCCATTGGTCCGCCCTCAAGACGACCTCTTCCGCCACTACAACGGAAAATGGGTCACCGAATACGAGATGCCGGCCGACCGTTCTAGCGATGGAATCTTCCGCAAACTTCACGATGAGGCAGAGGCGCAGGTTCGCCAGATTATCGAGACAGCATCGGGTGCCGGTGAAGCCCAGAAGATCGGCGACCTCTACACATCATTTATGGATCTGGCTGCCATCACGGCTCGCGGCATATCTCCGATTGTTGATGACCTTGCTGCCATCGATGCGATTGGAAATCTCCAGGAATTTATTACCGTCATGGCGCGACTTGAAATGCGCGGCATCGGCGGAATCTTCGGCGCAGCTATCTATCCCGATGCGATGGATTCCAATACCAATATCTTGTACCTCGGCCAAGGCGGATTATCACTACCCGATGAGTCCTTCTACCGCGAAGAACAATTTGCATCAATTCGCACAGCTTTCCTAGACCACGTTGCCAAGATGTGCGCACTTGTAGGAATTAAAGATGGCCCAACCCTTGCTACCAAAATCCTCGCACTCGAAACCGAAATTGCATCCCACCACTGGGATCAAGTGAAAGATCGCGATGCAACGTTGACGTACAACAAGTACAGCCGAGCAGAGCTAGAAACCCTTGCCCCACACTTCTTATTCGACATGTGGGCGACCAATGCACAGATACCTGCCAAAGCTTTTGAATCTCTGGTCGTCTGCGAACCATCATTCTTCGAATCAGTCTCTACCATGTTGGGTAACTTTGATGCCCATCGCGATTCATGGATAGCCTGGCTCAAACTCAACCTTGTCTCTGCGAGCGCTGCATTTCTGACCGACGATATCGTTCAGCAGAACTTCGAGTTCTACGCCAAGACACTTTCTGGTACTCCACAAATTCGCGATCGCTGGAAGCGCGGAGTATCTGTTACGCAAGGCGCACTGGGAGAAGCCATCGGCAAGGTCTACGTCGAAAAGTACTTCCCCGCCAATGCAAAATCTGAGATGAAGGTCTTGGTCGAGTATCTCCTTGAGGCATACCGAATCAGCATCATCGATCTTCCGTGGATGTCAGATGCCACCAAGCAGAAAGCGCTCGAGAAGCTGACTAAATTCACGCCCAAGATTGGCTATCCCGATAAGTGGCGCGATTATTCAACGCTTGCAATTTCAGCAGATGATTTGATTGGCAACCTCTGGCGCATCGCCGAATTTGATCATGCCTATGCCATCGCCAAAATTGGCGCACCCGTCGATCGCGATGAATGGCATATGACCCCTCAAACTGTTAATGCCTATTACAACCCACTTGCCAACGAGATCGTCTTTCCCGCTGCAATCCTGCAACCACCGTTCTTCGACCTCGACGCTGATATTGCGGCCAACTACGGAGGAATCGGGGCAGTAATCGGCCACGAGATTGGCCACGGCTTTGATGACCAAGGCTCTAAATATGATGGTGATGGCAACATGATCGATTGGTGGACTGATCAAGACCGCGCAAAGTTTGAAGAGCTCACCAGCGTTCTGGTGAAACAGTTCGATGCGCTATCTCCTGAAAGCACACCCGATATCCACGTCAACGGCGCCTTTACATTGGGTGAGAACATCGGAGACTTGGGTGGGCTTGGAATTGCATATAAGGCCTACCAATTAGCCCTCAAAGGCGCCGAAAGCCCCGTGATTGATGGACTTACCGGTGATCAACGCTTCTTCCTCTCATACGCCCACTCATGGCGCAATAAGAACCGACCTGAAGAAGTGCGCCGACGTATCGCAACTGACCCGCACTCCCCCGATGAATTCCGTTGCAACCAGATAGTCCGCAATGTCCAGGAGTTCTACGACGCCTTTGCGCTCACCGAGGCTGACCAATTGTGGCTTGCGCCTAACGAGCGCGTTCGGATTTGGTAAAGGTAGGATTTCAACCATGAAAAAACTTTCTCGTAAGCAGTGGATCATCGTGGCTGTCGTCGTACTGATCGGCGGGGCAATCCTTCGCTCAGCCACCAATTCCGGCCCAACTATCCCTAAAGATAAGACGACTCTTGTCCAAGAGGCCGCACCTGTTGCGACCATCGCTTTCGACAAGCCACTCGATCTTGGTGGAGGCATTTCAGTCACTGTCTCTGCGCCAACTAAGTTCACTCCAACTCAATTTATGACCAATTACGATCAGAAGGCAAAGACAGCCAATTACTTCACTGTCACTATCAAGAACGCTGGAAAGAGCGCACTCGATTTCGGCACAGTCTCACTTGAAGCTGATTCGGGTGCCAATGTCTGCTTCGATATTTTAGGAGATCAAGAAATTAACGGTGCACCAGTTGATCCACTCAAAGCTGGCGCAGAAGTGAGCTACAAGTATGGCGTCGGTTGTAAGGCGGCATCAGGAGATCCACTCAACTTGAAAGTTCGCGTCAGCGGCTCAAACGTTGCAGTACAAGGCAAGCTCGCATAACTCGTTGCACATAAAAAAACCCCGGCCACATGGTCGGGGTTTTTTATTGAAGAGTTAATCTCTAATCTTCTGGATAATGACAAGCAATGCGATGGCTTGCATCTTTACCAATCTGCAGCAGCTGTGGAACTTCAGTGCGGCACTTATCTTGCGCCTTCCAACAACGAGTATTAAAGACACACCCTGCTGGAGGGTTAACAGGACTCGGCAGATCTCCCTGCAAGATAATGCGTTCGCGCTTGCGACCCTTGATGGGATCTGCGACAGGAACAGCTGATAGCAGCGCCTTTGTATAGGGGTGGCGCGGATGGGTAAAGAGGTCGACCTTGTCGGCTTCTTCCATAACCTTGCCGAGATACATCACAATCACACGATCTGAAATGTGCTGCACAACAGATAAATCATGAGCCACGAAGATATATGCCATATTAAATTCATCTTGCAGATCTTCTAGCAGGTTTACCACCTGTGCCTGGATTGAAACATCGAGCGCTGATACTGGTTCATCAGCAACGATGAGCTTTGGTTTTAAGGCAATTGCGCGAGCAACGCCAATGCGCTGGCGTTGTCCGCCCGAGAACTCGTGCGGATAACGGTTGATGTGTTCTGGGTTAAGACCCACGCGCTTCATGAGGCGTTGTACTTCGGCTTCTACGCCACCAACGGGTGTAATTCCTTGAATTTCAAAGGCTGCGCCAATCACAGTTCCGACTGTGTGGCGCGGGTTTAACGATGCGAAAGGATCTTGGAAGATCATCTGCATCTGCGAACGAAGTGGCTTCATCTCTTTAGGAGAGAGCTTGGTGATATCGCGACCTTCAAAGGTAATCGTGCCTTCGGTTGGCTCGTATAACTTCAAGATGGTGCGACCTGCAGTTGTCTTGCCGCAACCGGATTCACCCACAAGTCCAATGGTCTGACCTGGATAAATCTCAAGGTCGATACCATCCACAGCTTTAACGGTTGCCTTCGACTTAGAGAAGGCGCCACCTGCCGTAATGGCAAAGTGCTTCTTCAGCCCTTCAATCTTTAAAATGGGCTGCGTCATTACTTTCCACCAATTTCTGTGCGAGCCTTCACGAGTTCTGCCTCTGACAAGTGACAGCGTGAGAAGTGATCTGTTGTTTTCTGATCAAGAGTTGGTGCAGTTGTTGCACACAGGTTATTGGACACTCGATCTACAAATGCGCAACGGGCGCGGAATGAACAACCTTGCGGAAGATTAATCAGCGATGGTGGCTGTCCTGGAATCGCTACTAAGCGCTTAGATTCTAGTTCGCCAATTTTAGGAATCGAATTCAGAAGACCGATTGAATAAGGATGGTCAGGTCGATAATAAATATCTTCTGCTCCGCCACTTTCAACAATCTTTCCGGCATACATCACATTGACGCGATCTGCGACCTCAGCAACAACGCCTAGATCGTGGGTAATCAGAATCAGAGCCATGTTGAACTCTTTCTGCATCTCACGGATGAGCTGCAAAATTTGAGACTGAACAGTGACATCGAGCGCGGTAGTTGGTTCGTCAGCGATCAGAAGTGATGGGTTATTGATTAAGGCCATCGCAATCATGACGCGCTGGCGCATTCCACCTGAGAACTGATGTGGATACTCCTCAATTCGCTTGCCTGCATCAGGAATCCCCACAAGGTCTAACATCTCAATGGCGCGCTTCTTGCCATCTTGCTTACTGCCCTCGTTATAGAGCGACCACGCCTCGATCAACTGATTACCGATTGAATAGTATGGATGCAGCGCTGACATCGGATCTTGGAAGATCATCGACATCGCCTTACCGCGAAGTTTGCGAACTACTTCATCATCTGCAGAGATAACATCGATTGGTCCAGTCTCAAGATTGAGAATTGCCTGACCAGAAATCTCTGTGCGCTTGCGATCGTGGAGACCCATGACGGCAAGGGAAGTCACAGACTTACCTGATCCAGATTCGCCTACTACAGCGAGTGTCTCACCGCGTGCGACGGTAAATGAGATGTCATTAGATGCCTGCACCAGACCATCTCCAGTAGGAAATGCAACATTGAGGTTCTTCACCTCGAGGAATGGCTTATGTGTCATTATGCAACTCGCACTCGTGGGTCGAGATATGCATAGGCAATATCGACCAATAGGTTGGCGATAACCACAAATGATGCCGCCAAGATTGTTGTTGCAAGAATTGTCGGCAAGTCATAATCACGCAACACTGCGCGAATAGATAAGCGTCCAAGGCCCGGCAAGTTGAAGATACCTTCGGTAATAATTGCCCCGCCCAGAAGGCCAGCAAAATCTAAACCAGCCAGGGTGATAATCGGAGCAAGGGCTGCGCGCAAGGTGTGCTTACGCAGAATATCTCGCTCACTCAAACCTTTAGCGCGGGCAGTACGGATGTAATCCTCTGAAGAAGTTTCAATCACATTGGAACGAGTAAATCGCGTATAGGTCGCCGCATACAGCAGCGCCAACGTGATCCACGGGAAGATAAATGTTTTAAACCATCCAACGGGATCTTCATAGGGAGAGACCCATCTACCCATCTCGATGGGATTGACGAGGCCAAATTTGAGTGCGACAAAGATCAAAATCAAAATTCCCGAGATAAATGTTGGCAGAGATGTGCCGATGAGAACGAATGCGGTTGCCAATCTGTCCTGCCAATGATTTCGCTTTCGAGCTGCCAGGATTCCAAGACCTACGCCAAAGCTCATCCATAAAATAAATGAACCTATCGCTAGGGATAAGGTGACAGGGAATGCCTCACCTACTAGCTGTGTCACGCACTCATGGCGGTTAAATGAATATCCAAAGGCCGGTGCAGGACATGTAAATGCTGCTGCACCGTCACCGTATTGGCGACCAACAAATAAACCCTCAACAAATCGACCATATTGCACCTGTACTGGAACATCGAGTCCTAGGCGATGGCGATTTCCTTCGATAACCACTGGCGAACACGCTTTACCGCATGTCAACGCTGCTGGGTCCATCGGCAATACTGCAAAGATGACGAAGACAGACATGCTTACGAGAGTTAGCACCAACAATGTGGCGCTAATACGTCGTACTAAATACTTCAGCATTCTTCATATCTCCTTAAAAAATTAATGTGAAATCTCGTGACGTTGCGGACGGCCTAATTTCTCAGACCGCCCGCAACGTTCTACGAGCATGTAATTAACGAACAGTTAAGAACTGATCAGTTAATTAGTTCTTTACGTAGAGGCCACCGAACCCGAAGGTTCCCTGTGGCTCCCAGTAATAAACTCCGCCAACCTTTGAGCCCCATTCATCTTGGGCCTTGTTAAAGATTGGGCGGATGATCCAGTAGTTATCCATAACTACCTGTGACAATTCCTGCCACATCTTTGCTTGCTTAGCGCGATTTGTCTCGTTAAGCGCAGCATCAGACTTCTTAGCGAAGGCTGCATAGTTTGGATCATTCCAGTTCTGTGTCAAGTTAAATCCATGGCCCTTAATAAAGAGCTCAGGAATAACTGTTGACGCATTTGCCCAGTCAGCACCCCAACCAGCAGTTGAAATATCATTCTGCTTTGCGTTGTTCTGAACTGTTGCGTAGTACTGGCCACCAGGAATGAAGTTGAACTTCACATTGATTCCAGCTGCCTTGAGTGCATCTCCAAGAAGAACTGATGCCTTCTGGTTAGTTGCAGACTGTGAAAGATCCCAGGTGATTCCCTTATCAGGGTTTGTCGCCTTGTCATATGTTGCAGGACATGAAGTCTTAGCCTTAGCCAAAACTGATGCTGCATATGTTGGGTTACCGTTGATGCTCCAGTTTGAATCGTGGATATTTCCGGTTGTCTTTGCATAGTCAAGACCAAGAACTGGCTTGATTGGGCTATCTCCTGGATCTCCGTAGTACTCGCGTCCACCTGAAAGGTCGATGAGAGCCTGTGTGTTGATCGCAAAGAAGACTGCCTTACGTACATCGAGGCAATCCATGTGGCCAGCAGATGTGTTCATAGCTGCAAAGCGAACATATGGATCGTAGACGTTGAAACGCTGATCCTTCTTTGTTGGATCTGCGAAGAATGCACGCATGTTTGCTGGTTGCATTCCATCGAGAGAAACAGTGTTAGGGATCTGATCTTGAAGCATGATCTGATCGCGCACATCTTCAGCAAGACCGAAGCGAACTACGATGTTATCTGGATATGGCGTACGAACTGAGTCAGAGGACTTCTTCCATGACGCGTTACGTACGAGTTCCATCTGATCACCGATTTTGTATGAAGCGATCTTGTATGGACCGTTTGAGTAAGGACGAAGTTCGTACTTATCTCCGGTGTCCTTTGAAGCCTTAACAGGTGCACCTGCTGGGTAAGTAAGTGCATAGTTGAAGTCAGCAAATGAGCGGTTCAAGTTAAATGTCACTGTGTTACCAGAACATGTAACAGCCTTGTCGAACAAAGCCTGACCTGTCTTCTTGTATGGACCCTTGTACTGTGAAGTACCGTCAGCGTTTGTAGGAATCGCAAGCGCTTGTACTAGGTACTGAGGACCATCTGTGATGACGTCAGTTGCGAATGGACGTGACACGCCGTACTTAACATCAGCACAGGTGACGGCTGATCCGTCTTCCCATGTAACGCCAGCACGTAGTGTGAACTTCCATGTCTTTGCTGCATTTGAAGGAACACCAGTGTTAGTTGCAAGGTCTGCAACGAGTGATGAACCTGCTGATCCTGCAACTGGCTTATAAGAAACCAAGTTACGGAATAGATAAGAGTTCAAAAACGCAATGTCGCGACCTGTGTAAACACGGGCTGGATCAATGTGATCGAACTGATCATCGTGGGTAATGAAGTACAAAGTGCCACCAGTTACTGGTTTTTCGGCAGCATTTGCACTGTAGCCTGAAGCAAGCGTTACACCAACAGCAAGTGCAATAACAGCTGTTGAGGCAAGAATGCGACGGCTTGTTTTCAAACCGGACATGTGTCCTCCTTGTAGAAGCGGTACTAGAACACGGGACGTGAACTAGCTGTGAAACTTCATTAAGAGAAACTCGCGAGATATCTCTTCACTGAAGCTTCTTCCCCTATCGCTAGGGAAATCTGGGGTCTATCTGCCTGCCTTGGGGTCGAGCGCATCGCGAATCGCATCGCCCAGAAGGTTGAGCGAAAGCACAATTAAAATCAAGATGAGAGATGGAATAAGTAGATATGCCGGATCATCACGCCAATATGAAATTCCATCGGAGAGTACGAGTCCGAAAGAGGTATCTGGTGCTTGGATTCCAACACCTAGAAAGGAGAAGGTCGCTTCAGCAGCGATATAGCCAGGCAAAGAGAGTGAGATAAAGACAATTGCAGTTGGCCACAAGTTAGGGAGAAGCTCTTTCGTAATAATGCGCCAGCTTGAAGCACCCATTGCTTGGGCAGCCATAACGAAATCTCGTTCGCGCAGTGACATCGACTGCGAGCGAATAAGACGGTAAAAACCCGTCCATCCGAAGAAGACTAAGAAGATAACAAGAACCACAATTCGTGCTGAGTTATCGTGGGCAATTCCACTTGCCTCAACGCGCTGCACCAACGGCAGCGAGAGGGCAATAATCATAAATGTACTGGGGAAAGAGAGAAGGAAATCAGAGAAACGACCGATAGTTGAATCAATCTTGCCTTTGAAATAACCGGTTGCAATTCCCACCAGCATGCCGATCCCAATTGCTGCAACCGTAGAGATAATTGCCACGGTAAATGAGATACGTGAGCCATACATCAGTAGCGCAAAGACATCTCGCCCGGTTCCAGGTTCAAGCCCCAGTGGGTGGGCCAGGGAAATTCCACCCCAATGCCCGATAGGCATCGCATAGCCGTTAAGGAACTTTGGATAACGAGTTTTATTATTGACACCAACAGCTTGCGCAATAAGCGGGGCGAAGAATGCAACTGCGATAAAGGATACTGACGCGTAACCTGCAATAACGCCGACTTTATTGCTCTTAAAGCGGCCCCAGGCAATCTGCTTCGGGGTGCGCTGAACAATCTCTTGTGACTCTTCTTCGAGTACAGCGGTAGTCAATTCCAGATCCCCTTAAGTGAATTCCTACTGAACAAATCTTTGCGAGTACTGGAGAGTAATCCCACTATGCGGAAAAAGAAACCCCAAATGCCCCAAATCACCCTATTTTGAAGGCAACGTTACACACTCGTTATAGGCGAGGTCATTCTCTTCATGGCAAGGAAGATTGGGATTGACAGGAAGCAGCCAAGGAACATTGTTACAACCCAGGCCGTTCCCAGATTAGCTCCCAACATAATTCCGGTGATGGCAGGTCCCAAGACTCCAGATACCGACCACTGCAGACTCATCCATGCATTAGCTCGACCGCGAATATGTTCGGGAGCAAGTTCATTGGCAAGAGTTGGAATTGTTGGTGCTTGCACCATTTCGCCAAATGCAAATATCAATTGGCTAAAACAGATTGCAATACCTGATGCAACCATGGGTAAGTACGGTGCAATACCAACAAAGAGCCATGATGCCGCCCAGATAATTCCAATAGAAATCAGCGCTGTGTATTTCGAATATTTATCGAGGATACGCATCACTAGTGGCTGAAATACAACGATAGAAATTGTGTTGACACCGAAGATAACGCCAAGCCACTTAGGACTCAAACCCAGAAATTGTGTGGCAAAGACAGGCACGCCCGCTTGGATCGTGCCGTAGCCAAAGGTGAAGAGAATTGTTCCGGCGATGCCCAACAAGATTAGTGGCTTAATAGCAAAGAGATCTCGATAGGAGCCTTGTTTCGGTTCATCAGCGGTGGGTATATATCTATTGACATGTTCACCTCGCAGTGTGAGCACAATAAATAGATAAAGCAAGAATGTAGATGCATCTACCCAGTACATAATCTGAAATGAAAGTAGATCACCTTTTTGAATAATCAGCGATGAAATAAGTCCGCCTAGGCCAAGGCCTAAGTTGAGCAACATAAAATTAAATCCAAATATTTTTGAGCGATCCTGAACTGGTGTCAATCGCGTCAAAATCACACTCTGGCTGGGCCAAATTGCCTGTCCTGCGACATTGATAAAAGTCATGGCAAGAATTGCCTGAAAATGAGTCTGCACCTGCGATAGCGAAAGCGATGCGGCAGAGTTAACAATAAGCCCGCCAATCATTACCTTTTTAGGGCCGATGCGATCGACAAGTGCTCCCATGGGCGAGCTAGTAAAAATACTCACAATTGATGCATAGGCAAGAAGTAGGCCACCGAAAGTGTTGGTGAAGCCGCGCATATCGTGGAGATAGACAAGGAGTAACGACAGGGTCATTCCCCCACCGATGGCATTGAGGCTGATACCCATGACAATCTTGCGTGACTGCGGATTAAGCAGCACGGTAAATTCCTTAAAGAGCATTTACTTCAATAAATCTGCTGCTTGTTGCAAAATTTCTCCACGGTATTTAATACCAAGTGAGATATGGCCTTCGCCTGCTTTAAAAGTTAACGTGGCAGTGGGAATATGTTTTTCCAGCCAATATGAATGTGCATGTGGCACCATAAAATCATCATCACCTTGCCATAAGTAAACTGGCTTTGTGATTGCGGCCAAATCAAATCCCCAAGGCTTTACAAAGACTAAATCGTCATCAATCCAGCCATCGAAACTGACAGCAAGTGCGCTGCGCGTTGATGCAGCCATTTGATCTGCACCTCCTGCATTGAGAGCAGCTTTATCTGCATCTCCTAAGAGTCCGCCGAATGCTTCAATAATCTCACTGCTAGATACATTCTTAAATGCACCAGCATGTAAGTTCATCCATTCTTCAATCGAGGCTTCACCTTTCAGGGCCGCACCAAATTCATCGTGATTTTCTGGGCCCATGCCTTCGAGGAAATCTAAATCATCGACGCCAAATGCGCCCACGCCAGCAAGAGAGATGGCACCTACGTTGCGCGGTTCGCAGGTAGTTGCAAGTGAGTGCGGACCTCCACCAGATTGCCCGATAGATACAAACTTTGTAATATTTTTTGAATCAAGAATCTGGCCAATATCGTTATTGATGCTGATGACGCTGCGACCTGGATGGCGATCACTGGTGCCATAGCCTGCACGTGAATATGCAATGGCACGAATTCCTGCAGTAGCTGCAGCGTCTAGCCAATCGCCCCAAGTGCTTGCGTGGTCCGGTGTTCCATGGTGAAAGATGATTGCAGACTCTGAATTGATTCCGTTATCCAGAATTTCGAGTTCGCGACCATCTTTGAGTTTAAATTGAGGCATTTGGTCAGTCTATTACTCTGACACACTATGCAACATGGTTTCGGCAGATCAGGGTTTCTCCTATGAGATTACCCATGCCGCAGAAACCGGGTTAGCTCGCGCCGGAGTCATTTCAACTCCCCACGGTCAGATTCAAACTCCTGCATTCATTCCCGTCGGTACAAAGGCAAATGTGAAGACTGTTCTTCCTGAAGCGATGGAAGAACTTGGAGCACAGGCCTTACTTGCCAATGCCTATCATCTCTATTTGCAGCCCGGACCAAGTGTTCTCGATGAAGCAGGTGGCCTTGGTGCATTTATGAACTGGGATAAGCCAACATTTACCGATAGCGGCGGATTTCAGGTGCTCTCACTCGGAGTTGGATTTAAGAAAGTCCTTGCCATGGACGCGCAGACTTTCCGCTCAGATCAAGTGATCGCAAAGAATAAAGAGCGCCTGGCACATGTCGATGATGAAGGTGTCACATTTAAGAGCCACCTAGACGGTTCGATGCATAGATTTACTGCTGAAATCTCGATGCAGATTCAGCATCAATTAGGTGCTGACATCATGTTTGCATTCGATGAGTGCACCACCTTGCATAACACTCGCCCGTATCAAGAACTTGCTATGTCACGCACGTATGACTGGGCCATCCGTTGCCTGGATGAACATAAGAGGCTGACTGATTCGCGATCAGAAAAGCCATATCAAGCGCTCTTTGGAGTTATTCAAGGTGCACAATACGAAGATCTGCGTAAGAAAGCTGCGACAGATCTTGGTGGCATGAGCTCATCCGGCATCGAATTCGATGGCTTCGGTATCGGCGGCGCTCTCGATAAAGATTCACTGGGAACCATTGTGGGCTGGGTTAATTCAACTCTGCCCCAAGAAAAGCCTAAACACCTGCTTGGCATCGGCGCTCCTGAAGATCTCTTTGTCGGAGTAGAAAATGGCATCGACACCTTTGATTGCGTTCTTGCGTCTCGCATCGCTCGTACCAGCGCTGTCTACACCATGACCGGGCGCTTCAACGTTTCGAATGCGCCATATGTACGCGATTTCAATCCCATTGATGACGAATGTGATTGCTACACCTGCAAGAACTACACCCGTGCTTACTTATGTCACTTATTCCGCGGAAAAGAGATGTTGGCCGGAACGCTAGCAACTATTCACAACGAGAGATTTATCGTCCGTTTAGTAGATCAAATGCGACAGGCGTTAATTGATGGAACTTTCCAAGATTTGAAGAAGGAATTTATGGGGCGTTACACCCATAAATCAGGTCAGGCACACGATTAATTAGTGGTGACTTTTTTGAATCTCTTCCGCCTCTGTGCCAACTTTGGTCCACCCACCCGGAACTAAATCATCTGCCTCCGACGGACCCCAAGATCCCTCTTCATACTGAAGAACAGGATGTGGATTTTTAAGTAAATCTTCAAGAATCTGCCATGACTGCAACACTGCGTCGATTCGAGTAAAGCGGAAATGATCACCGAGTATCGCAGCGCGTAACAAACGCTCGTAAGGTCCTTGGCGATCTCCGAATTCAGCAACGAACTCGACGGAGAGATCTACGGTCTCTGTAATCAATTTAGTACCTGGGCGTTTTGCTTGAAGTGCAATATCAACCCCATCTTTGGCACCTAATCTAAATCGCACATGATTTGAATTAGCCTTACCAAAGAGTGCGCGCGGTGGTTGCTTAAATTCAACGATAACTTCAAGGACCGTCTCTGGCATCTTCTTACCTGTACGAAGGTAGATAGGAACACCAGCCCAGCGCCAGTTATCAATAAATAACTTCATGGCAACGAAAGTTTCGGTATCTGAATTCTCGGCAACACCGTCTTCGTCAAGGAATCCTTCAAATTGTCCACGGACCACATCAGTCTTATTGATATCGCGGATTGCAGAGAGCACTTTGATCTTCTCATTCTGCATCGCTTCAGAACTCATCTCAATCGGCGGCTCCATCGTCAGCATCGTTAAGACCTGCAAGATGTGGTTCTGCAAGACATCTCGGGTAGCGCCCACGCCATCGTAAAACTTACCGCGGCCATCGATGCCAAAGCTTTCAGCCATCGTTATCTGGATATTAGAAACATAGTTTCGATTCCACACAGGTTCAAAGAGAGTATTGGCAAAGCGGAAAACCAAAAGATCTTCGACCGCTTCCTTGCCTAAGTAATGATCGATACGGAAAATCTGTTCTTCAGGCAGCAACTTCTTCAGCTCTGAATCCAGCGCCTTCGCACTTTCCAGATCTCGACCAAAAGGTTTTTCAACGACGACGCGTGCCCGCTTAGTGATTCCTACCTTATCGAGTTGATCCACAATCTTGGCAAAATATTCAGGTGCAATAGCTAGGTAGATGACCGGCAGTTTGTAATTCTTGATGGACTCGGCCAAGAGCTCAAATGTCGCAATATCTTCATAATCTCCGACAATTAACTTCATTTCGTTAAGCAGCTTCTGCAAAATCTTTTCGTCTATATCGGGCTTACGCGAACGAATAGCCTTTTCTGCATTCTCGCGAAATACCTCTTGTGACCATTTTGACGATGCAACCCCAATAATGGGCACATCGAGCTCACCTAAATCTTCCAGGTCATAGAGCGCTGGAAATAACTTCTTTTTTGCTAAATCTCCGGTTGCACCGAAGAGAACTAAGGCATCAGCCTTCATTATTTCGCCTTGGGTTTTTCATTATGCCCACCGAACTTGTAGCGCATTGCGCTGAGAACTCGGTTGGCAAACTCGTCATTACTGCGCGATGCAAAACGTGCATAGAGAGATGCACTCAAGACATGTGCCGGAATTCCTGCCTCGATTGCAGCTTGGACTGTCCAGCGACCTTCACCGCTATCACTGACTTCTGTTGAATACTCTGTGAGCTCTTTCGATTCAACAAGAGCTTGCGCTGTGAGATCGAGCAACCAAGAAGCGACAACGCTTCCGCGGCGCCAGACTTCAGTAATTGCTGGGATATCAAGGTCATATGCAGGAGTCATCTCATCTGCGGCCTCAAAGATGGCAAGACCTTCAGCGAATGCCGCCATCATGCCGTACTCAATTCCATTGTGAATCATCTTTACAAAGTGGCCAGAACCTACTGGGCCGCAATGCAAATATCCGTATTCTGCTTGAACAGGTTCACCGGTACGACCTGGTGTGCGATCGGCTGATTCCACACCTGGGCAGAGCGCCTTAAAGATGGGATCTAACGACTTCACAACGGCATCGTCTCCACCGATCATCAGTGAATATCCACGTTCTAAACCGTAGACACCACCTGATGTTCCAACATCAACAAAGTTAATCCCTTTTGCCTGCAAAAGTTCGGCGTTCTTAAGGTCATTTTTGTAATAGCTATTTCCACCATCGATGATGGTGTCACCCGCAGTTAAGTGCTCGGCCATCGCTGCAATTGTGGAATCGGTGACGGATGCAGGAACCATGATCCAAATCGTGCGCGGCGTTGATAGTTGTGAGGCGAGGTGGGCCATATCGGTTGCCCCGATTGAACCTTCACTAGCGAGTGCATTAACTGCATCAGCGCTGACGTCATAGACAGCAGATGTGATGTTATGGGCATGGAGGCGGCGAACAATATTTGCGCCCATGCGGCCAAGGCCGACCATTCCGAAATTCGTAGTTGCCATCACTATGCCTATCCGTTGTAGAAAACTCTCAACGTTGAGGACGCCAGTCTACCGCGTGTGCTGGACTGCCTGCGAATTCAGGCGAATATTAGGTGAATTTATTCAGAAAAGAAGGCTTCAGTATCAACAATAAGTCGAGTATGAGAATTGCCTCGAACATAACTTGCAGGAATTGTTAGATCTCCTTCAATCACCTTTGTCACAGCATCCGCTTTACTTTCTCCAGCTGCAACTATCCACACTTCTGCTGCGCTATTGATTGTCTTCATAGTGAATGAAATACGGGCTGCTGGTGGCTTCGGTGAATCGGTAATTGCAAAGACGGCACGAGTGTCATCAATATCGGCAATGCCTGGGAAGAGTGAAGCAACATGGCCATCAGGGCCAAGGCCTAAAATATTGAGATCAATATCTACATTTTCTAGCGCAAGTGTGTAATCAGAAACTGCCTCATCAAGACTTGCCGCAACATCACTTGCTAAACCTTCATGGATAAGAATATTTGTATTTGCCACAGTTGTGTGGAAGGGAAAGGCATTGCGTTCAACGCTTGAGGATTCCACAAATCGCTCATCGCTCCACCAGATATGTAGCCCTTTAAAAGCATCGAGATCTGCATTAAATTCTTTGACGAGAGCTTCTGAAATCTGAACTCCCAGCGTTCCACCTGTAAGAACTAGATGAAATTGGCTTTTGAGTTTGAGCCCCTTTTCGATTGCTGCAAGAACCTGAACCGTTACCTCTTCAGTGAGCTCTGCGGAATCTGAGTAGAGAGTGAGGTCGAGTTCGTCTTCAAAATCGCCCACAATGGCATCGAATTCATCGCTCATCATCACTCCCCCATTTCTGCCTAAACTCTTCTGTACTCATCTCGTAAATATTTTCAGGGCCATCGATCTCATCCATCTGTTGTCCCATGTAACCAAATCCGAAGTAGTTAATCACAGCAATGGATGGCAGGTTATCGGGGCTCACTGTGTATCTCAAGGTTTTCACGCCAGGTTGCGAAGAGACCCATCTCCACATGCCTGCAAGTGCTTCCCGCGCATAACCTTGGTTGCGAAATTCTTCTTCAATCCCCAGGCCAATCTCCATCATTCCATCAGCATCAGGGGCGCCGTGAAAGCTGGTACTGCCGATAATTTCACCAGAGCTCTTAAGCACAATAAATCGTACAAACCATTTATTAACGGATGGATCTACCTTTACTTGGGGCACTCGCCATCCCAGTGGCCCTGATTCACGCACCAAAACCTGATGAGGGTTTGTAAGAGAACGCCCTGCGATAGCCGCTGAGTCATCTTTCTTTTCTAGAAGTTCAATAATTCCTTGTGCAGAGATATGAAAAAGCTCTAGGCGCGTAGTTGCAATTGCAAGCTCATGCATAGTGCTTGATATTACAGGGTGGCAAAACCCTCAGCGAGAATCCCAAGGGCATCCTTGAGAAGCTCATCAGTAATAACAAGCGGTGGCAAGAAACGAATGACATTCCCATATGTGCCAGCAGTCAGGATTAATACACCCTTGCTCTGGCAATACTTAATGACCTTCGCCATTGCCTCTGGGTTTGGATCCTTTGTTCCTGCATGAACTAATTCAATTGCAACCATGGCACCACGACCGCGGACTTCGCCGATGATCGGATATTTAGCCTTAAGCGCATTGAGCGCTTCAAAGAGCACGGTGCCGATATGTGCAGCGCGATCGACAAGCTTCTCTTCTTCAATTGTTTCGATAACAGCAAGGGCTGCAGCACACACAACCGGGTTTCCACCATATGTTCCGCCAAGGCCACCGACGTGAGATGAATCCATAATCTCAGCACGTGCTGTGACTGCAGAAAGAGGCAATCCCCCAGCAATTCCCTTTGCAGTGATGATCATGTCGGGCTCGATATTTTCATGTTCAACGGCAAACATCTTTCCGGTGCGAGCGAAGCCAGATTGGACTTCATCGGCGATAAAGACAATTTTATTCTCTGTTGCAAACTTCTGAAGGCCCGGCATAAAACCTTCTGGTGGCACGATAAATCCGCCTTCGCCCACAACGGGTTCAATCAAGATAGCTGCAACGTTATGTGCACCAATCTCTTTCTCAATCTTTGAAATTACGTGTGCAAGCGAATCCTCTGCGATAGTCGCAAGGTTGCCCTCGTAGCGATATGAGTATGGCATCGGCATGCGATAGATCTCATTGGCAAATGGTCCAAAGCCATCTTTATAAGGAAGATTTTTTGCAGTCAGCGCCATCGTTAAGTTGGTACGACCGTGATAGGCGTGTTCAAAGACCACGATTGCAGGACGCTTTGTGTAGTGACGCGCAATCTTGATTGCATTCTCTACCGCCTCAGCACCTGAATTCTGCAAGATTGACTTCTTCTTAAATTTTCCTGGAGTTAAACGATTGAGCGCTTCGCAGACTTCGATATATCCCATGTAAGGAACTGTGGTGAAGTTTGTATGGGTAAAGTTTGCAACTGCTTCTTGCACTGCCTTCACAACGCGCGGCGCTGAGTTTCCAACGCTGATAACGCCGATACCGGAACCCATATCGATAATGCGATTGCCATCGATATCTTCAATAATTGCATCATGCGCACGGGCAACAATCACCGGCATTGCAGTTCCTAGTCCCCCAGATACAGCCTCTTTACGTCGCTGCATTGCAGCAGTTGATAACGGCCCTGGAATTTCAGTGGCCAGATGGCGTGATTGAGGGAGGGGGTACTTTGATGTCATGGATAAAGTCTAAGCCCATCACTTTGATGTGCGAGCCCAAGTACTCCTTGGTACAAGTTAGGCTTGCCACATGAGCAATCTCCGAGACAGTGCACCACTTCTGGATGCCTATCTCTCATACTTTGAAAGCTCCCGAACACCATTCACGATTCCAGGACATAAGCAGAAGACGAGCGCGCTTGATGCTGGCCTTGGAGCAGTCGTCGATTCTGATACTCCGCTGTATGGCGGCCTAGATGAAATCAAATTAACTAATCAGACCTTAAGAAAAGCTGAAGCACTTGCCGCAAAGCTGTGGGGCGCAGATTACGCACGCTTTTCAACCGGTGGATCTACTCACGCAAATCAAGCACTCATCCTCGCTCTCGGAAAACCTGGAGACACAGTTGCTGTCTCTCGTACTGCTCATCGCTCTGTCTTAAGTGCGCTTGTCCTTGCGGGGCTTGAACCAATCTGGATGTCACCTGAGGTTGATTCCACAACAGGTGTTCCGATAGGGATTGCAGTTGCCGAATTACAGCGCGCGCTTATTGAAAAACCTATTGCAGTGCTACTCACCGAACCCGGTTATCTCGGAACACTATCTGATCTTCCAGCTTTGATTGCTGCAGCACATGCTGTTGATGTTCCCGTCATTCTCGATGCTGCATGGGGCGGACACTTTGGTTTCCACCCAGATCTTCCGCGCCACGCATTTCAAGTAGGTGCCGATGCGCTGATTACAAGTACCCATAAAGCTTTACCTGGCTATAGCGCTTCAGCTTTATTACTTGCGCGCACTACTTTGCTCAGTGCAGAGCGATTAGAACAGAGCTTTGAAACAACCCACACAACTTCTCCCGCA
>Ga0194061_1000422_pt1 | contig 25970 bp, 24 predicted proteins | sample SepL2221m_MetaG_FD_163423 | JGI IMG/M metagenome (GOLD analysis project Ga0194061, IMG submission 163423) | Anoxic zone freshwater microbial communities from boreal shield lake in IISD Experimental Lakes Area, Ontario, Canada - Sep2016-L224-21m | ecosystem: Environmental > Aquatic > Freshwater >... | reverse complement strand
GCAAGGTGCTTGAGCGCCTGCTGTTAAAGGGCAGCATCGTTTCCAAGAAGGCCTATTGCGACTGGGAACGCTACAAGGCCTTCAAGCAGGACATGCACGCCGCCGCCTTCGAGTTGATCGAAATCCCCCACCGCAGCATGTCGGGCAAGAACTCGGCCGACATCCGCATGGTGGTCGACGCGCTCGACCTTTGCTATACCAAGAGCCACCTCGACACCTTTGTCATTATTTCCGGCGACTCGGACTTCTCGCCGCTCGTCTCCAAGCTGCGCGAGAACAACAAGACGGTGATCGGCGTGGGCGTGAAAAACTCCAGTTCCGACCTGCTCATATCCAACTGTGACGAATTCATTTTTTACGACGACCTGGTGCGCGAAACCCAGGGCCGCGCCAGCGCCGCCAAAAAATCCAAGCCCATCCGCAAGCGCACGGCATCCAAGGGCGAAGCCCATGGCGGCAACGGCGCGCCCGTTGCCGCGCCCGAGGCCGACGCCGCGCCGGCTGCGGCACGGCCCGAACAGGGCAAGAAGGAAGAAGCCATCGCCTACGTCATCGAAACCGTAGAAGCCCTGCTCGCCGAACGCGGTGCCGAGGAAAAAATCTGGGGCTCCATGGTCAAGCAGACGCTCAAGCGCAGGAAGCCCAGCTTTAACGAACGCTATTACGGCTTCAAGGCCTTCGGCGATTTACTCGAGGAAGCCAAGGCGAGGAAGCTGCTGGACATAGAGAAGGACGAGAAGTCTGGAGCCTACATCATCAAGGGCGTGATGCACGAGTAGCCGCGCGGGCATCACCCATCACCGGAGAACAACCGATGACAAGCACAGATCTCTCAGCGATCAAAGCCCTCAGCGCCGCCATACTCTCTGACGTGATGGACAGCCTCGGCCTGATGGGCCAGGCGATGAAGCCCTTTGTGCGGCCGCTCGATGCGGAGCTGGTGCTGGTCGGCCGCGCACGCACCGGGCTTTACATGCCGGTCTATTCGCATCGCGCCGGCGAAAACCCCTATGAAGTGGAAATCGCCCTGGTCGATGACCTCAAGGCCGAAGAGGTGGTGGTGCTCGCCTGCAACGGCCCGACCGATCGTATCGCGCCCTGGGGCGAACTGCTGTCCACCGCGGCGGAGGCGCGCGGCGCCGCGGGCTGCGTCACCGACGGGCTGGTGCGCGACGTCAAACAAATTCGCGCGATGGGTTTCCCGGTGTTTCACGGCGGCATCGGCCCGCTCGACACCAAGGGCCGCGCGCGCATGGTCGAGCGCGATGTTACGGTCGAATGCGGCGGCGTGACGGTACAACCGGGTGACATCGTGTTCGGCGACGCCGACGGCGTGGTGGTGATCCCGCGGCAGCATGAGGCGGAGATCCTCGCGCGCGCCGCAGCAAAGGTCACCGGCGAAAACCACACCCGCGATGCGCTGCGCCAGGGCGAACTGCTGGGCGATGTGTTCCGCCGCTTCGGCATACTCTGAACGGAACAGGCAATCGCCTGGAAACCCTTACCAGTCGTGGCTTTCAAGCCATTAGCGCCTGACCGGACCACGATTGCATTGAACGGGAACACAAGGTGCGCCAGTTCATGACCAGCCTCCTCACCATCGTCCTGCTGGTCGCCATCGGCCTGCCGCTCACGCTCTACGTCTTCCAGGACAAGCTGATTTTCATGCCGCAGCCGGCACCGGCCGCGCCGCCGCGCGCAGACGGCGTGTTGATAACGGAAGTGAACATCCCGGTCGGTGACGGCCTCACACTGCGCGGCTGGCTGGCGCGGCCGCAGGGCACCGTGGGTCGCATGCCGCTGGCGATTTATTTCGGCGGCAATGCCGAAGAGGCCTCGGGCATGGCCACGCTCGCCGGGCGCTTTCCGGGCTGGGCGCTGCTGGTGGTGAACTACCGCGGCTACGGCGGCAATGCCGGCGCGCCCTCGGAAAAAGTCCTCGTCGCCGACGCGCTGGCGATTTACGACTGGGCGGCAAAGCGCGACGACATCAACGCGGCGCGCATCGCACTCATCGGCCGCAGCCTCGGCAGCGGTGTCGCGGTGCAGCTTGCGGCAAAGCGCGATGTGCGTGCGCTGGTGCTGCTGGCGCCGTTCGACAGCCTGCGCGCGGTGGCGCAGCACCACTACCCTTTTGTGCCCATGGGCCTGCTGCTGCGCCATCCCTTCGACTCGCTGGCGCGCGCGCCGGACATTACGGCGCCGCTATTGGTGGTGGCGGCCGAGCGCGACAGCATCATCCCGCCCGAACATGCGCGCCGCCTGTTCGACGCATGGCGCGCACCCAAGGCCTGGCGCGAAATTGCCGGTGCCGACCACAACGACCTTGATGCCGATCCGGCCTGCTGGGACACGGTGGCGGCGTTTCTGGCCGAGCGCCTGCGCTAGACCAGTCGAAGTGGCCGGGCTGAAGCCGCGCAGCATGGCGGCGGAAAACCGGCGCCCGCTTTACTTGCCCCGCATTGATATGTACACTTCATCTGTACATATTGGAGGATGCCATGTCGAAGCCCCATAAAACCGCGGTTAACGTCACCGAACTACGCCAGAACCTTCCCGCCTATCTTGCCGACGCGCAAAAGGGCAAGGAGATAGAAGTGACTTCGCGCGGCAAGGTGATTGCCCGCATCATCGCCGGCGGCGACGCCAGCCAGGAAGCCCGCGAGCGCTTGATCGCCGCGCGCGCGCGCTGCCGTGTCGGCGATGTGCTGAGTCCGACCGGGGCGCAGTGGGAGGTCGAGCAGTGATCGTTCTGGACACCCACGCGCTGGTCTTCGACGCACTTGCCCCCTCCAGCCTGTCGGCCCGCGCCCGCAAGGCCATTGAGACTGCCTTTGCCGACCGGGAGCTCGCCTGCAGCGACATCAGCCTGTGGGAAATTGCGATGCTCATTGCGCACGGCCGCCTCGACCCGGCGATGGATGCGCGGGCCTTTCTCGATGACATGATCGCGGCACGCCATATCCGCGTACTGCCCATATCAGCGGAAATCGCCGTGCTGTCCCAATCCGACCAGTTTGCGCATGGCGACCCGGCGGACCGGCTGATCGCCGCCACGGCGCGACTGCATCAGGCCGCCCTTGTCACCTCTGATGCGAAGCTGCGCAAGCTCGGGAACGTCACCACGATCTGGTGAGACTGGATTTCCCGCTGCAGTAGTGGCTGGAAACGCACGCCTGGTACGGCTTTCCAGCCGATTTGCGCCGTCAAAACCCGACGTTATTCCCACCCTTCAATTGCAAAATGTCGCGCGCCTCATCCGGCGTCGCCACTTCCAGCGACAGCGCCTCGATGATGGAACGGATGCGCTTGACCTGCATGGCGTTGGTCTTGGCCAGCGTGCCCGGGCCGTCCCAGAGCGAATCCTCCAGCCCGACGCGCACATTGCCGCCCATCACCGCCGACATCGCCGCGACGGGCATCTGGTTGCGCCCGGCGCCCAGCACCGACCAGACGTAATCGTTGCCGAACAGGCGGTCGGCGGTGCGCTTCATCTGCATCACGTCTTCCGGGTGCGCGCCGATGCCGCCGAGGATGCCGAACACCGACTGGATAAAGAGCGGCGGCTCGACGATCTGGCGCTCGAGAAAATGCGCCGCGGTGTACAGGTGGCCGATGTCGTAGCACTCGATTTCGAAGCGCGTGTTGTTGGCGCGACACGATTCGAGTATGTACTGGATGTCCTTGAAGGTGTTCTTGAAGATGCGTCCGTCCGATTCGGCGAGGTAAGGCGCCTCCCAGGGCTGCTTCCAGTTCTTGTAGCGGCCCATCATCGGGTAGAGGCCGAAGTTCATCGAGCCCATGTTGAGCGAGGCGACCTCGGGCTTTAATTGCAGCGCCGGCTGCAGCCGCTCCTCGATGTCCATGGTCGGCGCGCCGCCGGTGGTGAAGTTGATCACCACGTCCGAGCGCGCCTTGATCGCCGGTGCGAATTCGCGAAAATATTTCGGGTCCTGCGTCGGGCGGCCGTCTATCGGGTCGCGCGCATGCAGGTGGACGATGGCGGCGCCGGCCTCGGCCGCGCCCACCGCCGCATCGGTTATTTCCTGCGGCGTGATCGGCAGGTAGGGCGACATGGTCGGCGTGTGGATGGCGCCGGTGACGGCGCAGGTAATGATGACTTTCTTTTTCGGGCGTGTTGCCATGGGGTTTCCTTTTGATTGGTTCAGGCGGCAATTGTAGCGAGTGTGGCGAGGTATTCCTCTCGCCTCACCCGCATTTGTTCCTTGATGTTCGTGCCGTGGGTTTTCATGTTGGCGGCGTCCGCCTCGCTGGTCTGATCGAGTATGGCGGCCTTGAAACTGGGCACCTCCTGCACGCGCCGCCACCACGCCATCACCTGTGGGCGTTCGGCGGTCCACAGGTCGAGCAGGTCAAGGTAGTTGAGCCTCGCAACAAAGGGCATCAGGTTGATATCGGCCAGTGTCATGTCCGCGCCGAGAATCCACGGACCACCAGCCTGGAGCGCCTTTTCCATGTTCTTGAACAATTTTTCGTAGGACGCGACAGCCTGCAGCACATAGGGCGAGGCGACGCCCTCGGCGTAGGTGGACCGGTAACGCGCACTTCGCTGCGGATCGCCGACATTGCGAAAACGCGTTTCGCGCTGCACATCGGTCATGGCGCGCAGCTTTTCGCGGAACATGGCCGAAAAACTGATCTCGCGCGTCGCCTCGAATACGCCCTCGTCTATGGCCTTGCTCCACAGGCGCATTTGCGCTTTCAGCCAGGGGTCCGCGGGCACCAGGCGCGGCGCCGGGTAGGCGTCGTCAAGGTATTCGCAAATCAGCGTCGACTCGATGATGACGCGGCCCTCGTCAACGAGGGTCGGCACCACGCCCTTGGGATTGATCTTTAGGTAGGCCGGGTCGTACTGCTCGTTGGCAAACAGGTTGATATTTTGCGTTTCGGGCTGGAGGCCTTTTTCGCGCAACGTGATCATCACCTTTTGCGTGCAGATGGAATTGCCGGATTTATAGAGTTTGAGCATTCGTATCCGATCAAAATCGTAACGCGTAAGCTGAAGAATCCGTCATTCCCGCGAACGCGGGAATCCAGCGACTTTTGTGATTTTAAAACCAACGACACTGGATCCCCGCGTTCGCGGGGATGACGATAGAGGGCCGTGCGTGATGCTCATCTAGGCGAGCAGCTTGGGCTTGTGCGCGAGCAGGCCGCTTTCTTTTTCATAGGCCGCGCCGATGCGATAGAGCAGCGCTTCGGCAAAGGGCCGACCGATGACCTGGAAGCCGCAAGGCAGGCCGTTGGGGGTAAAGCCGCCGGGAACCGACAGCGCCGGCAGGCCGAGGTAATTGACCGGCCGCATCAGGCGGGTGATTTCGTTGAGGATGCGCATGCTGTTGGGGCCGCCCGACACGTCCACATCGGAAAGTTTTGGCACCGGATAAGAGAGCACCGGCGCGACCAGCGCGTCGCACTTGCTCAAAACCGTGCTGCAGAATTCAAGCAACGCCGGACCGCGAAAGCGCTGCGCGTCCTGGTAGTCCTGCGCCGACACGCCCAGCGTAACTTCGATGCGCCCGCGCGTCTGCGGCGTGTAATCGGCGGCGCGCGTCTTCATCCACTCGCCGTGGATGGCGATGACATCGCCCCAGGTGAGCAGCATGCCCGCGGCGTTGACCACGTCAAGGTCGGGCATTTTCACGTCAATGACTTCACAACCGAGCTTGCGATAGGCGGCGTACACCGCGTCCATCACGGCAATCACCTCGGGCTCGAGCTTTTCATCAAAGTAGCCGATGGGGCGGCCGATGCGCAGGCCTTTCACCGACTTGCCGATGCCGGCGGTGTAATCGGGCACCGCGTCGGCGCTGGTATGCGGATCGCGCGCGTCCTGCCCGGCGAGGATGTTCAGCAGCAGCGCATTGTCGGCGACGGTGCGCGTCAGCGGCCCCACCGTGTCAAGCGAACCGGACAAGGGCATGGCGCCGTAGCGCGACACGCGGCCCAGTGTGGTTTTCATTCCGGCAAGGCCGCAAATGGCCGCGGGCAGGCGCACCGACCCCGCGGTGTCCGAGCCGAGCGCGCCAAACACCGTGCCGGAGGCGACCGATACCGCCGAGCCGGCGGACGAGCCGCCGGTGATGTAGTCCGGGTTCCACGGGTTGCGCGCATCACCGAGGAATGCGTTCTGCCCGGTCGGCCCGTAGGCGAACTCGGTCATGTTGAGCGTGCCGATCTGCACCTGACCGGCGGCATCAAGCCGCTCGAGCGCGGCGGCGGTTACCGGGGCCACCCAGTCGGCGCGGATTTTCGAACCGCAGGTCGACACCTCGCCCTTGCGGTAATACATGTCCTTGTGTGCCAGCGGCACGCCGTGCAACGGGCCGCGCAGTTTGCCCTTTGCCAGTTCGGCGTCACAGGCACGCGCATTGACGAGGGCTTTTTCCTCGTCGATGCGCACAAAGGCGTTGTAGTGCGGGTCCAGTCGCCGCGCCTTGGCGATGGCGGCGGTGGTGAGTTCGACCGAGGACACCTTCTTGTCGCGCAGGGCCTGGGCCGCGGCGGTGAGCGAAAGCTTGAGCATGTCGTCCATGTCAGCGCCCGTCCTTGCTGCCGTCGACTTTGGTGATTTCCCGCGCCGCCTGCAGCGTCAGCGTGTCGTGGTCGAAATCAAGGTGCGCGCGTGCCGCGGCGAATTTTTCCACCGCCGGGCCGGCGGTACCGGCGATCTGTTGCGCGCGTTCGGCGGTGATGGCCCAGCCAACGCGGCGCGCGGTGGACAGGACGTCTTCTGGGGTGAGCTTGCTCATGGTTACTCCGTGGATGGTGTCACACTGACTGCGGGAGGATGGAATATGCCAGAATGGCGCCGCTTGAGCACGACCTCCCGTATTTATGCGCTGCCGCTGCGCAGCATTGCCAAGGAGACTGCATGAAACGCCTTATTCTGGCCGCCCTCGCCGCGCTATGGGGCCAGGCCGCGGCGGCGCAAGGGGTGATCATCGATGCAGCCGGCGTGGCCGCGGCGCTTTCGCGTGACGTCATTATCTGGGACATCCGCCCGGCCGAGGCCTTCGCCAAGGGCCACATCCCCGGCGCCGTGAACATCGGCGACGCACCCGCCGTGCTGCGCGACGCCAATAGCGAAGACTTCATAGCCACCCCGCGCGTCGAAAAAATGCTCGGCGCCGTCGGGCTCGACCCGGCGCGCGAAGTGGTGATTTACGGCAGCCGCGGCGGTTGGCAGGCCTACTTTGGCCTCTACACCCTGCAATATTTCGGCGGCAAGACTGCCAGCGTGTATCACGACGGCATTGAAGACTGGAGCGGCATCGGCCGTGCGCTGGCGCAAGGGGCCAAGCCCGGCAAGCCGGTGGCGCTGAAACTCACCCACGACGCCGCGAACAAGGTCAGCGTGACAACCCGCGAAATGATTGCCCGCCTGGGGAAACCCGATGTGCAGATCCTTGATGTGCGCACCACCAAAGAATTCTCCGGTGAGGATATCCGCGCCATGCGCGGCGGCCATATTCCCGGCGCGGTGAACATTCCCTACGAGCACAACTGGGTCGACCCCGAAACCGCCGGCAAGCTCACGCGCAAACAAGTGTCGAGCAATGCCGGCATGTCATTGAAGCCGGTGGAGGCGCTCAAAACCCTTTATTCGAACCTCGATCCGGAAAAGGAAACCATCGTCTATTGCCAGAGTGGCGCACGCGCCTCCGAAACGGCCGGCGTGCTGCAACAACTGGGATTCAAGAACGTCAAGGTCTACGACTCGTCCTGGCTGGCCTACGGCAACACGCTCGACGCGCCGGCCCATAACGAGACCTTTTTCAACATCGGCCTGCTCAACTCCAAACTGACCGCGCTGCAGAACCGCATCGAGCAGCTGGAGAAGGAACTCGCCGCGGCGAGGGGCGCGAAATAAAACCGGATAGAACCGCGGCCATCGGCTGGAAACCCGCGACTGGCAAGGGTTTCCAGCCGATTACCCCGGCGCGCGCATGGCTTTATGCGGCCCTTGCGCTTGTCCTTTGCGCCTGCGCACCGACACCGGTCCGCACCACCAGCCTGCCCTCCGAGTGGGTACCCTCGCCCAGCTTCAACGAGCGCCGGCCGGATTTTGTCATCCTGCACCACACCACCAACGACACTGCGGCGCGCGCCCTTGCCACGCTGACCAACCCGGCCGCCGATGTCAGTGCGCATTACCTCATCGGCCGCGACGGCCGCATCTACCAGCTGGTCGATGAGCGCATGCGCGCCTGGCACGCCGGCACCGCGTACTGGGGCGGGCGCGCCGATATCAACTCGGCCGCCATCGGCATCGAACTCGACAACAACGGCGACGAGGCCTTTGCCGGGGCGCAGATCGTCATGCTCATCGCGCTGCTGGACGATTTACGGGAACGCTACAAGATCCCGACGGCGAATTTTTTGGGCCACGGTGACGTCGCGCCACGGCGCAAGGTCGATCCCAGCCACCTGTTCCCGTGGCAGCGCCTCGCCGACCGCGGTTTCGGGTTGTGGTGCGAAGCACCGGCCGCGGCGGGGCCCACCGGCGTGGACAGCGCCACACTGCTGCAGGCCTTCGGCTATGACGTTTCCGACCTGCCCGCGGCCATCAGCGCCTTCCGGCGGCATTTTGGCGGCGATGGCCAGCCGCACCGCAACGCGGCGACCTCTGACCTCAACAACAGCGAGCGCGCCCAGCTGCAGTGCCTCGTGGCGCGCAAGCGTGAGTGACCGCGGTGGTGGCGGCAAGGTATCATGTCGAAAAAGCGGACTCCGACACCGCACCATTCACCGGTAATCACCTTGTTGCGACACCCCCTTCTGACGGGACTTCGGTCTTGCATGTTGTTGTTGTGCCTGCTTGCCCCCCCTGCACAGGGACAACTGCTGGATTTCATTTTCGGCAGCGGACCGCCCGACGCGGCGCGCTTTGGCGCGCGCATGGAACTGGGTGACATCGCCAGCGCGCGCACCTGGCTTGACGCCGGGCTGGACCCGGATTTTTTCGCCGACCGCATCGGCACCGGCCTGATGATCGCCGCGGCCACCGGCAACATTCCGCTGATGCAACTGTTTGTCGAGCGCGGCGCCAACCCGAACAAGACCAACGCCGCCGACGAACAGGCGCTGATGCACGCCGCCTGGCGCGGCCAGCTTGAGGCGGTCAAATGGCTGCTGGCCAACGGCGCGCGCATCAACCGCGAACCGATGAAATGGACGGCGCTGCACTACGCGGTGTTTGCCGGGCACGAGCAGGTCGCGGCCTATCTCATTTCGCAGGGGGCCAACATCAACGCGCGCAGCACCAACGGTTCGAGCGTGCTGATGATGGCGGTGTTCGAAGGCCACGAAGCGCTGGCACGACGGCTGATCGCCCAGGGCGCCGATACCAGCATCAAGAACGACAACAACGACGGCGCGCTCGAGTGGGCGTTCAAGTACAAGCGCCCGGGCATCGCCCGCCTGGTCGCCGACCAGAAAACCTACGCCGAGGCGGCGCAGATGCCGCAGGCCTATTGGGGCGAAGTCATACGCTCGGTGACGCCCGAGGAGGGACATGCGATGCAGGCCCAGGCGGCCGCCGCCGGCGCAGCGCCACCGAGGCGTACGGCCATGGCGGTGCAAATCGACGAACTGGTAAGCGTGCGAACCACGCTTGCGGCAAAAGGCATGGACAGCTCGGTGCAAAAACTCGACCGCCGCATTGAACAGCTGCGCGCCGCAGAGGAGCGCGCGCGCCTGCAGGCGCTGCGCTCGCCCGAACCGGCCACCACAGCCGCCGCCCCGCCCAGTGCGGAGACCGGCCAGATCGACGCGCTGATGAGCATGCGCAACACCCTCGCGGCAAGAGGCAATGCCGAGGCCGTCGCCAAACTCGACACCCGCATCGCCACCCTGCGCATGAAGCGCGCCAAGCCGGACCTCGAGGCACCGGATGGGGCGGTGTTGAGGATTACGGCAACACGGCCGGCAAAGGCGGGGGCCAAACCGCCGCCCCGGTAAGAGGCGTTCCTCGCCGTCCGGCATTCCCGCGGCCGGTGCCGTCATTCCCGCGAAAGCGGGAATCCATGGGTTTGCTTTTTCTTCGCTGCGCCGGCATCGCCGTACTCTTGACCTTGCGGTTTCACTCCCCTGCGGGGAGCGAGGGAATTCTCTTTAGAGTGTCGCGAGATGTTTCACCCCTCGCGGGGCGAGTCACTTTCTTTTGCATTCGCCAAAAGAAAGTAACCAAAGAAAAGGCGAGCCCAAAGGTGACGGTCGCTGCGCGACTGCCCTGTGATGCTCGCGACCTCGGGCCGGTCCATAAACTCGCTCCCTACGGTCGCTCAAACATATGGACCGGAAATCTCCCGAGGCCGCTGCGCTTCTCGGCGTCCCCTACGGGCCCCAAGGTCAAGGGCAAAGGCAAGGTCAAAATCAAAACAAACCGTCGCAATGCAGCGGTTTGGCCTTTGACCTGCCTCCCCTTCGGCGCCGCCGAGGAGTGCAGGCGAAGCGGGGGCCTTCCGGCCCTTATGTTTGAGCCGCGCAGCGGCGAGTTTAAGGGCCGGCCCGCTTTGCCGAGCACCACAGGGAACCCCGAAGGGGCGGTGCCGTGGGGCGTGCTTTTCTTTGGTTACGCTTCGACCGAAGGAAGTCCCCGGAGGGGATGCACGAGCAAAAGAAAGTGACTCGCTCCCCGCAGGGGAGTGAAACCACCCAGTTCAATAGAAAGACGAAGCCCGCGCAGCGACAAAGTAACCCCTTGGATTCCCACTTTCGCGGGAATGACGGCAGCGGTAGCGGTAGCGGTAGCGGCCGCAAGCATGGTGGCTCCGGGCCAAAATAGCTGGAAAAGCCCGCCAGTCGGGCGTTTCCAGCCTATCGGGATGTCATCTGCGCCGTGGCAACGGCGATCTTGGTCCACAGCGCGTCGATGGCATCGAGCAGGGCGTCGGCGTTGGGATACCGGTCGGCGAGTTTTTTCGCCATCATGTGATCGAGCAGGTCCTGGTAGCCGGCGAGGTCTTCTGGCAGGCGCGGCACCGGCGCAAAGGTGTGCTTGTTGAGGATGCCGACCACCGTCTCGTCGGTGTAGGGGCGCTTTTGCGTCAGCATTTCGTAAAATATGATGCCCAGGCTGTAGATGTCCGAGGCCTCAACCGCCGGCGTGCCGCTCGCCTGCTCGGGCGAGAGGTAGTAGGGCGTGCCAAAGACCACGCCGTGCTGGGTTTTATCCATGCTCTGCTTGCTCAGGCGCGCCACACCGAAGTCAACCAGCGCGATGCTGCCGTCGGCGCGCACCATCATGTTGGCCGGCTTGATGTCGCGGTGGATGATGCCGCGGCGGTGGATTTCGCGCAGCGCGCCGGCTGCCTGCGCCAAGAGCGACATCGCCTGGCGCGGCGACAGGCTTTCCTTGATCAGATCCGAGAGCGTGCCGCCGGTGAAATACTCCATGGCGATATAGGCGTACTCCTTGCCAAAGCCCTGGTCGTAAATCTTCACCACGTTGGGATGGTCGATGGAAGAGAGTATCTGCGCTTCGAGCATGAAGCGCTCGATCATCTCCTCGTTGTCGGTGGCGCTGACGATTTTCAGGGCCACGTCGGCATCGTCGCTTTCGCGCTTGACCAGGAACACGCTCGACATGCCGCCCTCGCCGATCTTGGCGACGATGCGATAGCCGGCGATGCTCAGCGGCCGTTGTTGCGGCCCGCTGATCTGCGAGGTGATCAGGTGCAATGCCTCGGCGAGCGCGCCTTTGGCCGCCTCCGCGGTATTGGTCGCGTTGGCGCGCAGGGCATCGCGAACGCTCTCGGGCAGCACCACGGTGCCTGACGTCGTCTCGCCGTCTTTTTCCATGCCGATCACTTCAACCACGCTTACCGGCTCGGAGCGTCCGCGCAGCGATATCTGCACCGCCGCGCCCTGGGTCACACCCGGACCGGCCGCCTCGACGGTGGCTCGGCTGGCGACCACCACCCAGCCCAGCGTCTTGGTCTGGCCCTCCAGGCGCGAGGCGACGTTGACCGAATCGCCGATGACCGTCCACTCCTGGCTGCCCGGCGCGCCCACCCGGCACATGATCACCTCGCCGGTGTGGATGCCCGAGCCAACGGAGAATTCCGGGAGGATGTCCTTGCCGTGGTGCTGGTGCACCCAGTCGCGAAAGCGATAGGCGACAAGGGCGATGCCCAGCCCCGCGCGCAACGCCCGCCTGGCGTGGTTCGGGTCGGCCTCGGTGGCCTCGAACATGACCATAACCCCGTCGCCGAGCAACTTGGTGATACGCCCGCCATGGGCCAGTATGGGCTGGCAGGCGCGCTCGAAATAGGTGTTCAGCAGCAGCGCCGTATCGCCGGCCGACAACCGTTCGGAGTAGGTGGTGAAATTACGAATATCTGAGAACAGCACCGTCGCCTTGAGCATGCGACCGGTGCGCCCGAGGGGATCTGACGCCGGATCGACCAGGGGCGCGACCTTGCCGGCGAGTTTGTCGGCGAACTGGTGCTGCAACTCATCGACCTTGAGCGTCAACCGGCTTTCAAACACCTTCTCCACTTCGGCGTGGCGCTTGAAACGGCTTCCCACCGTCTCGAGCAGGTCGTCGCGGGTAAAGGGCTTGGTCAGGTAATCATCGGCGCCAAGGTTCATGCCGCGGCGCATGCTGGCGCGGTCATCCAGGGCGGTAAGGAACACGAAAGGCAGGTCGGCAAACCGCCCGTCGGCGCGCAACGCATCGAGCACGCCAAAGCCGTCGAGCTCGGGCATCATCACGTCGCACAGCACCAGGTCGGGCATGAACTCGCGCGCCACCTCGACGCCGCGGCGGCCGTTTTCGGCGGCGCTGACCTCATAGCCCTCGCCCTTGAGCATCAGGGTGATGTTGATGCGGATCTGCGCCTCGTCCTCGATTACGAGAATTTTCTGCTTCATGGTCGCGTCGGTTTAAATGGTTGGTCCACTGCCGTCAGTTGGTCCGCTACCGTCATATTGTCACGCCGGGGCCTGCAGCGGCAGGCACACGTCAAAACGGGTGCCCTTCCCCTCAACGCTTTTAAAACTGATGCGGCCATGATGCGACTCTACCGATTTTTTTACAATCGCCAGGCCAAGGCCGGTGCCCAGCCGGTTATCTACGTTCGATGCGCGGAAAAACCCCTCGAACAGGCGCGCCTGGTCTTTTTGCGGAATGCCTATGCCCTGGTCGGTCACGGCGATCAACACCTCGCCGCCCTCGCGCCGCACACTCAGGGCAATGGTCTTGCCGGGCGCCGAGTACTTGGCCGCATTACCCAGCAGGTTGTCGATGATGTGGTGCAACAGGCGCTCGTCCATTTCGACGGGGTCGTCATTGTCAAGGTTGTGCTCGAAGGTCACCACGTGCTGCTTGCCGCCGGCGAGTTTGAAGGCCGCCACCAGCTGTTCGCAAAACGCGCGCAATTGCATCTCGCCGCCGCGGTAGGCCAGCGCGCCGGCCTCGGATTTGCCTATGGTCAGCACATCGTCGATCATCGCCGACATGCGTTGCACCGCGCTTTTCATACCGTCAAGGACGCCGGCGCGATCCTCCGCGCTAAGGCTTTCGGAATAATGCTCGATCAATTCGGCCGAGGAGAGGATGGTCGCCAGCGGGGTGCGGAACTCATGCGAAGCCATCGACACGAACCTGGACTTCATGTCGGACAATTCCTTTTCGCGCTGCAGCGCGTTCATCAACTCGGCCTCGGCCAGCTTGCGCCGGCTGATGTCGATGCTGCTGCCTATCATGCGCACGGCGCGGCCGTTCGCATCGCGCTCCACCACCTGGCCGCGGCACTGCACCCACATCCATTCGCCGCTGGCCTTGGCCACCCGCGCCTCGACGAGGTACTCGGCATCCTCGCCCTTGAGGTTGCGTCGCGTCGCGTCGATGATCGATTGCCGTTCATCCGGGTGGACCAGCGCCAGCGCCTCGTCAAGCGTTACATAGGTCACGCCCGGCGGCGCGCCGCGCATTTCCGCCCAAACTTCGTCGACATAGATGACGACGCCTTTCTCGGTCCACTCCCAGATCGCCAGTTGCGAAGCGCGCACGGCGAGACTCAGGCGCTCCCTGGCCTGCCCCACCTGCCTGGTCAGGGCGACATTTACCGCGTCTAGCGTGAGTTTGTCTAGCAGGGTGCGGTTGGCCGACAGGTACAACCACAGCACCAGCGCCGAATAAAGCAGCATCATCATCGCCACCGATATGCTCACGGCGCCGCCGCGGGCAAACAACATGCCGATCAGCGGCGTCACCAGCGGCACCATGAAGCCGACGAAAGTCTTCGGGCTGGGCGCGAGCGACACGGGCAGGCCGAGCGCGATCAGGCTGATGAGGAAGGTGACGGTCAGATCCTGGAACTGGTCGCGGCTGGAATAAAAATACACCGAGACGATGCCCCATACCGCGCCGAACACCACCGCCAACAGGCAGTAGTAATCCTCCCAGCGCGCCGCCTTCTCGGGCGGGGGGGCGGCCCTGCGGTAAATGGCGGACATGAGTGCGCGCGCCACGCGCAGCGCCACAAACCAGGTCAGCAGGGAGATGAGCAGCGGCGGGTAAATGAATCCCCACAGCGCGAACGCGGCGATCACCGCGATCAGGATCAGCGGCAGGACATCCGCGCGGTCGAATTTATACAGCAGCACCACGCGCTCGGGCAGGTGGCGCCCGGAGTAGGACACATCCTGCAATCCTGCGAACAACGAAGCACCGCCGCCATTCCTCGCTGGATTGCCGGTACCGCGCAAATCGGACTTAGCGATGATCAACCTCCCCTGTCGTGCGGCCGTACCGTTATAACGACCCGCGCCCCCGCCCTGTTGTGGGCATTTATGACGATAACATCAGCCTGGGGCATGGCGGCAAACGGACGGCAACAGCAATGGGCTTCATTCTAGCATTGCGCGCCGCGCGCGCCATTCCGCAATACCCCCACCGGGCGAAACCAGCAGCTTCCCGTTACCCATTACAATGGCCGCTGCATACGCACAGACCACATCCGTCGGGGCACCGGCACGGGCACCAGGAGTATTTCAATGAAGCCATCGCTATCGCTCGTCCGCGGCCTTGCCCGCCTTGCCCTGATTGCAGGCCTGATTCCAGGCCTGATTCCAGGCCTTGTTCCAGGCCTGACTGCCGGCCTGTTCACGACCCTGTCCGCAACACCGGCCCTGGCGCAGGACTTCCCCTCCAAACCGCTGAAAATGATCGTCCCGCAGCCACCCGGGGGCGGCTTTGACCTGACCGGACGCGTCGTGGCGCAGCGCCTGGCCGAAGTCCTTGGGCAACCGGTGGTGGTGGAGAACCGCACCGGCGCCGGCACCCTGGTCGGCACCGACGCCGCGGCCAAGGCGCCGGCCGACGGCTACACCCTGCTGGTGGGCGGCTTTTCCAACATCGCCGCCAATGTCGGGTTGTACAAAAAACTGCCTTACGACCCGCTGGTCGATTTCGTGCCCATTGGCATGGTCTCCACCGTCGGCTATGTGCTCATTTCGCGCAAGGATCTGCCGCAAAATTCGCTCAAGGAGATTATCGACTACGCGCGCGCCAATCCGGGCAAGCTGACCTACGCCTCGGGTGGCGTGGGCACCGGCCAGCATATCGCCGGCGCGGTGCTGGGCGGATTCACCGGCACCAACCTGCTGCACATTCCCTATCGCGGCGCGCAAGCGGCCTACCAGGACCTGCTTTCCGGGCGCGTCGACCTGTTTTTCGACAATGCCTCGACCGGCAAGGCTTATGTCGATTCGGGCCAGGTCAAGGCCTATGCCATGTCCACGGCGGCGCGCTGGCCCGGCCTGATGCAGGTGCCCACGGTCAATGAAACCGGGGTGGCCAAAATGGAACTCGAGGCCTGGTTCGCCATTTTCACCCGCGCCGGCACGCCGCCGGCGGTGCTCGAGCGCCTGCGCAACGCCATGACCGAGGTGATGAACACGCCGGCCGTCGCCAACGCACTCGGGCGCACCGGCAATCGCATTCTCAAAATGCCGCCGGCGGAGGCAGAGGCCTTTGTCAAAAGCGAGGTGCAGTTCTGGTCAACCGAAATCCGCAAGGCCGGGATTTCGGCCGAGTAATCCGCGCGAGCGAAGCTAGGGAAACACTGATCACGCCCCATTTCCGTCATTCCCGCAAAAGCGGGAATCCAGCGGCGTTCATCGAAAGTCACTGGTTCCCCGCTTTCGCGGGGATGACGGACCTATCGGCGTCTCCCTAACTGTTTGCGCGGCGCTTCAAAAAACGCATCAGTGTGCCAAGCAGCGGAAGTTTTTCGTACAACTCCTCGGCCGCGTCCCAGTAATCGCGATGCAGGCGGATGCGCCCGTCGGCGGCAAGCTCGAGCTGGCTGACGCCGTGAATCACCTGCTCCCGGCCGGGCTCAAATGACTTCATTCGAAACTGAAAGTCCCACGCGAGGATCACCCCACCGGGACGCTCCCAGCGTCCGGTGATGACAAAGCGCGGCGCATCGAGCTTGTCGAACATGTGACGGTAAATGGCGGCAATCGCCGCAAGCCCGCTGACATCGTTAAAGGGGTCCTTGAAGCGCGCATCCTCGGTGTAAAAACGCCCGATATCGCCGACCGATTCACGCGTCAGCGCCTGGAAATACGCCTCGATGTCGGCCACGGTGACGTCGTTCACGCTCACAGCCCGGTCCCCTTGTGCACCAACCAGAAATACCAGCGGTAAGGCAGCAGGCGCAGGAATTTCACCACGCGGGTAAAGCGCTTGGGGAAATGGATTTCGAATTCGCCGCGTTCCAGGCCGGCGACGATTTCACGCGCCGCCTCGGCCGCCGGAATCAGCGCCGGCATGGCAAATTGGTTTTTTGCCGTCAGCGGCGTCTCGACAAACCCGGGACAAATGAGGTGCACGCCCAGCCCCTTGGGCGCGAGGTCGAGGTATAGCGTTTCGGCAAGATTGATCAGCGCCGCCTTGGTCGCGCCGTAAATAAGGCTGGTCGGCAGCCCCGAGTAGCCGGCGACGCTGGCCACCACCGCCACCGCACCGCTCTTTTGCGCCAGCATGTCGGGCAGCGCCGCGGCGAGGCCGTTGAGCACGCCGGTGAGATTGGTGTCTATGAGTGTTTTTGCCCTGGCAAGGTCCAGTTCCCAGGCACGCACCGGTGAATGCGTGCCGGCGTTGAACAGCGCAAGGTCGACGCCGCCCCATGCGGCGAGGATCTGCGCGTGCGCGGCGGCAAGCGCGCCGGCATCGGTGACATCGGCCGGCAGCACCAGCGCGTTGGCCTGCCCGGCGGCAAGCGCATCGAGCGCATCGCGGCTGCGCGAACTGAGCGCCACGCGCGCGCCGCGTTCGAGCAGCAGCGCGGCGAGGGCCGCGCCGATGCCGGTCGAGGCGCCCACCAGCCAGACGCGGCGGCCCTTCCAGTCCTCAATGCGCCGATTCAGCGGCATGGTTTGAATCTTTCACTTTTCACTTTTCACTTTTCACCATTCACCATTCACCATTCACCATTCACCATTCACCATTCCCCATTCCCCACCCTAAACCTTGCGTTTGCGAAAACTGATGGTGATGTCGCCAAAACGAATGCCGAACTTGTTGATGGTCGAGCGATTGAGCAGGGTTTCATCATCGACCAGAAACATCCAGTCGTCCACATCCACTTCATGGCCGCCCTGCTCGGGCGGCAGCTTGAGCACATAGACCCAGCGCAGGGCGTTGCCGGCCGCCTCTCCCGCCGCCGTGCCGATGACATCGCCGGCACTGCCGCTGTAGCGATCGCCGTTCTTGCTGACGGTCCAGACGCGCTTTTCTTTTTTGCCGTCGGACCAGTCGAAGCTTTCATCGAGAACGCCCTTGTCGCCGTCCCAGCTGGAAACAATGACCACGTGAAAACGCCGCAGCACCCTGCCCGAGCGGTCCTGCACCATGCCCCAGCCGTCGACGGTGCCGTTGAAATAGCGCTTGAGGTCCAGTTGCGGCGTCTCGCCGCGATAGGTCTCCACGCCGGGTGTGGCGCAGCCGAGCAACAGGAATAGGGATGAAAGGCAAGCGGTGAGGATACGCATTTCAGACTCCAGGCCTGGAAGGTTGATCAAAGGGTGAAACCCACAAGGCGGCGACGGCAAGCAGTTTCAGGCCGCAGGGGATGATGCAATAGGCGAAGGACAGCGCAGCCGCGCTGCCGGCGACGCCGGGCACATAACCGAGCGCACCCAGCAACGGCAGAGAAATGCCGGCGGCGAGGGCGAGGTTGAGCTTGGTGACGAGGTTCCACAAGCCGAAATAGGCGCCCTCGCCGCGCCCTGCAACAACACCGGGCGCGGCCGCGGCGGCGCCCTCCTCATCGATGACATCGGCGAGCATCGACGGCGGCAGGGCGAGGTCGGCGCCCAGCGCCACACCGGACATGACACAGACAAGGCCGAAGGCCCAGGCATCGCCGGCGCCAAGGCCGTAGGCCCAGACAAAGGCGGCGATGGAAAGCAGCATGCCGCCCAGCCACGCGCGCTTCTTGCCCTGCCGCCGCGACAGCCACACCCACAGCGGCATGCCCAGCGCGCCGCTGATGAAATACAGCGCGAGGAACAGCCCGGCGCGCTCGCCCAGTTGCAGCACATCGGCCATGAAAAACATCACCAGCGTGGCCGGAATAGCCGAGGCAATGCCGTTGAGCACAAACACCGCGAGCAGGCGGCGGAAGGCCTTGTTCGACAGCGGTTGCAGCAAGGCCGCGCGCATGCCGCGATCCCGCGTGCCGGCAGGCGCCGCGGCCGCCTCAGGCGACAATGCCAGGGTCACCAATGCGCAAACGCCAAGCAGCAGCACGAACAGACCGGCAAAGCGCGACAACTGCTCGGCGCTGCCGCTGCCCAGCAGCGCCGGCAGCGCCGCGGCGCCGACCACGCCGATGAGAGTGAATATCTCGCGGCTGGCGGTGATGCGCGTGCGCTCATCGCGATCATCCGAGAGCTGGGCCCCCCAGGCCTGGTAGCTGATCGATGCCATGGAAAAACCCAGGTAGACGACGATGAGGCAGGCAAGCAGCCACCACGCCAACGCCGCCGCGGCGAGGGCCGGCGGATTGAACAGCCCGAGCATGCCACCGGCGAGCAGCGGCAATGCCAAGGCGATAAAGCGCTTGCGTCCGGGCGCGCGGTCGGAAAAGTAGCCAAGCAGCGGATCCTGTATCGCATCGAGCAGCCTCGCGGCGAGCAGGATGCCACCGACCAGGGCGAGGTTCATGCCGAGGTCGTCGCCATAGAACTTAGGCAGGTGCACGTACAGCGGCAGGGCCGCCATGGCGAGGGGCAGGCCGAACAGGCCGTAGGCCAGCAATTGGCCGGTCCCGAGCCGTCTCATGGAACGAGGGACGGGCCAAGCAAGCCGTGGGCGGGCAAGCGGACCGCGCCAGACCGTCTCATGGCGTGACCGACCGGCGCGTGAACATCTATTTTGCCCCGATCAATGCGCTGCGCAGGGCCGGCTCGGTAGTGCGCGCATCCAGCCAGATGGCGAAAAAGGCGCGCGCAAACGCGGCATCCTCGATCTCACCGCTTGGCACACCGTTGAAATAAAAGCGCACGCCCTTGCCGGCGAGATTCACGCCGACCAACTCGTCACCGGGCTTGACGTCGGGAAAAATGCGCCGCATGTGCGCGCCCCATTCCGGATGTTTTTCGTCGGCACCGTAAGCCATCTTCTGCCACTGGTTGATGCTTTCATCTGCGAGGCGCGTACCCTTGATGTTGCGCGCATAGCGCAGGCCCAGGGCAAACGGCGATGCCGGGTCAAATTGCGTGCCGCTGATCCACAACCTCGCGTCATAAATCAGCAGGCCGAAATAGCGAAACGCGCCGCTACCGGCCTCGCGCGCGCCGGGCAATCCCGTGGCGGGAAGTGTTTGCGCCAATACCGGCGTGGCAAGGCACAAGGACAATGCCGCACCGCCCGCCAGCCGTCGCAGCGCGGTCATCGCGTCTGCACGCCAGCGTGCGCCAGCGCTCTGGCAAAGCCGGTCGGAAAAACCGCTGTTCATCCTGTCGATCCGGGTTTCACCGCTCAGGGCTTGCCGAGCTCGAACTGGTAGACATCGGTGCAGCCGCTGTCAAAGCCGGCCTCGCAATAGCAGTAGTAAAACTCCCACATGCGGATAAAGCGCTCGTCAAAGCCCTGGGCGCGCACCGCCGGCAGCGCGGCCATGAAATCGGCGCGCCAGCGGCGCAGTGTCTCGGCGTAGTCCGGGCCGAAGGCGCATGCGTCGTTCACCTGCAGGCCGGCCGCAGCGGCAAGGGCGCGAAAACGCGAAGGCGAAGGCAGCATGCCGCCGGGGAATATGTACTGCTGGATGAAATCAGTACCCTTGCTGTAACGCTCGAACAGCGCATCGTCAATGGTGATCGACTGGATCAAGGCCCTGCCGCCCGGGCGCAGCGCCGCGGCAACGGCGCGAAAATAGCCCGGCCAGTAGCGTTCGCCCACCGCCTCGAACATTTCGATGGACACCACGTGGTCGAACTGGCCGGTAAGGTCGCGATAGTCCTGGAAGCGCAGCTCGACCTTGTCCGCGAGGCCGGCGCGCGCCAGCCTGTCGGTGGCATAGGCGAGCTGCTCGCGCGACAGGGTCAGGCCGGTGACATGGCAGGCGTAGTCGCGCGCCGCCATTTCGGCAAAGCCGCCCCAGCCGCAGCCGATCTCGACAATACGCGCGCCGGGCAGCGGCGCAAGCCGGTCGAGGATGCGCCGGTACTTGGCCTCCTGCGCCTGTTGCAGCGTGCGCTCCGGCGCGGCCTCGAACAGCGCGCTCGAGTAGGTCATCGACGGATCGAGCCAGAGCTTGTAAAACTCATTACCAAGGTCGTAGTGCGCGGCGATGTTGCGCTGGCTGCCGCTGCGGGTATTGCTGTTCAGGAGATGCTTGATCCGGTAGAGCAGGCCGCCCCAAAAACCGCCATAAAGCGCGCGCTCGATCGCATCGCGGTTGCGCGTCAGCAGCGTGAGCAGCACGGCCGGGTCGGCGCTAGTCCAGTCGCCGCGCAAGTAGGCCGCGGCAAACGCGGTGTCGCCGCCGGACATGGCTTCGCGAAACACGCGCCAGTCGTGCACCGCCAGGCTGGCCATGGGCGCACCGGAACCAAACTGCAAGTGGCGTCCGTCGGGCAGGCTGACAGAGAGGGAACCATGCGCAATGCGCTTGAACAACCCGAGCACGGTGCGCGCGGCAAAGGGCAGCAGACCCAGGTCAAAGGCATGCGCCGGCGCGGCGGGCGGCAGGGAAAAAGCGGCACGCGTGGCGCCGGCGGCGTCATAGGTCGTGGAGACGGAACGGTTCATCGGCTTACATCCTCAACGGGTGGAACGGGTTTGGAAAAAAACGGCACGCGCTTGACCCACAGTCGCGCCGCCTGCCAGTGGATGCGCAGCACCACCAGCAGGGTCATCCACGGATAAGTGACAAAGGCGCGCGCAAGGGCCGCGCTGGTCAGCGCGCTGGCGCGGCCGGAGACACTGGTATGCAGCAGGTCGCCATCCTCATCGGCATAGTCGATGCGGGCGAGCACCCTGCCCGCGGCGGCGTCGTGAAACTTGAAACGGTAAGCGCCTTTTACCGCGCAAAACGGCGAGACGTGGAAAACCTTGCGCGCCGCCAGCACGGCATCGAGGGGAATGGCGCCGCCATCGGACTGCGCCAGCAAATAGTGATGGCGCTCGCCGAAGGTGTTGTTGACTTCGCACAGGACGGCGCGCAGCACGCCGGCCCGGTCGTGGCAAAACCAGAAACTCACCGGATTGAACACATAGCCGAGCACGCGCGGAAAAGCCTGCAGCCAGACTTCGCCGTCAATGTCCTCAAGCCCCTCGCGCCTGAGCAATGCGCGTATCCAGGCGAGCGGCGACGAACCGTCGCGCGCGCCATGGTCGCGAAACATGAAACTGAACAGGTTCCAGCGGTTAAGGCCGAACAGCGGGCCGCACACCGACTGCGGGTTGGACAGCGGGATGCGCAGGAAAAACACCGGATAGACAAAGCGGTTTTGCGCCGGCCGCAGGCGCAGGTGCATGACTTCGCCAAAGTAAAGTTGCGCGTCCATGGCTACCGAGCCTTCAGTGATTCGCGGCAGCGAATAGCTGCCTGGGGCGCGGGCGGTTTGTAGTCTATGACAATTACCTTGCCCGATACCGTCGTCCCCGCGAAAGCGGGGACCCAGCGACGTTCGCTGAAAGTCACTGGATTCCCGCTTTCGCGGGAATGACGAACCTTGGTCTTGTATTCTGGAACCATCATCAGTCGGCGGTGCCGGCGCCCAGCGCGAGGCCGGTCACGGCGGCCGGCCTGGTGCCACTGGTGGCGGCGGCGGGAATCTGCCACGGCGCGTATATGCCCATGGCATTGGCGACCGCGAGCGCCGACTTGAGGCCGTCTTCATGAAAGCCGTAGCCCGACCAGGCGCCGCACAACCAGACGCCGTCGCGCCCCTGCACCCCGGCCAGTTGCTGCTGCGCGCGGATTGCCGCGAGGTCGAACACCGGATGCTCGTAATCGAATTGCGCAATCACGCTCGCCGCAGCGGGCTCACGCGGCGGGTTGAGGGTGGCAATCACCGGCCGGGTGAAGGGCAGCGGCTGCAGGCGGTTGAGCCAGTAGGACACGCCCACCGGTTGCCGGTCGGTCGAGGCTTGCGCCGCCAGGTAATTCCACGCCGCCCAGGCCTTGCGCGCGCGCGGCAGCAGGCTGGTGTCGGTATGCAGCACGGCGCGGTTGCGCTGGTAGCGCACTGCGGCGAGCAGGCGGCGCACTTCTTCGGCGGGCTGCACCAGCAGGCGCAGCGCCTGGTCGCTGTGGCAGGCCATCACCACCTCGTCGAACTGTTCGCTGCCTTTTGCCGTGGCGACGCGCACGCCCTCGGCAGTGCTGGCAACGGCGATGACCGGTTCGCCGGCGCGGATATTGGCGATGCCCGCGGCAAGGCGCTTGACGTATTCGCGGCCGCCGCCTTTAACCGTGTACCACTGCGGCCGGTTGGTGATTTGCAGCAGGCCGTGGTTGTCGCAAAAACGCGCCAGCGTCGCCACCGGGTAGGACAACATGGTCTCTGTCGGGCAGGACCAGATGGCGCCTATCATCGGCAGCAGGTAGGCCTCGCGAAACATGCCGCCGTAACGTCCCGCCTCGAGAAACGCGGCAAGCGGCTGCTCGCCGCCGCATCCGCCACGCGCCATGGCCGTCGCGGCACGATTGAAACGCATGATGTCGCGCAACATGCCCCAGAAAGCGGGGCGCAACAGGTTGCGCTTTTGCGCGAACAGCGTGCCAAGGCTGCAACCGGACCACTCCAGCCCGGGATTGGCGGCATCGCCCAGGCTGATGGCAAAAGACATTTCCGAGGCCGCGGTGGCCACGCCCAGGTGCCGGAACATGGCGACCAGGTTGGGATAGGTGCGGTGGTTGAAAACCAGGAAGCCGGTATCAACCGGATGGGTCACGCCATCGAGGCTGACATCGACGGTGTTGGTGTGGCCGCCAAGGTAGTTGTTCGCCTCATACAGCACGACATGATGGTGGCGCGACAACAGCCAGGCGGTGGCGAGGCCGGCAATGCCGGCGCCGACCACGGCGATGCGTTTTCCGGGCTTTGCAGGGGTCTTGTTCATGGTGTCGATACTCAAGGAGCGCGCAAGGCGCCGCTCACCGCCGCAATCCGGCGGTGCACGCGCGAACTCAGCGGGCCAGGCGCTTGTCCTGGCGGATCAGCGCATAGGCCGAATGGTTGTGGATGGACTCGAAGTTCTCCGACTCGATGCTGTAGGCGTCGATGCGCGCTTCGCCGTTGAGGGCGAGCGCGATGTCGCGCACCAGGTCTTCGACAAACTTCGGATTGTCGTAGGCGCGCTCGGTGACGTACTTCTCGTCCGGACGCTTGAGCAGGCCGTAGACCTCGCAGGAGGCCTCTTTCTCGGCGATGGCGACTAGTTCCTCGATTTCCATCGGCGCATTGAGCCGCGCCTCGATGGTGATGTGCGAGCGCTGGTTGTGCGCGCCATATTCGGAAATCTCCTTCGAGCACGGGCACAGGCTGGTGACCGGCGCCTGCACCGTGAGGGCGGCCTCGTAATGGCCGGCCGCGTCCACCTCGGCGCGCATCGTCACCTCGTAATCGAGCAGGCTGGGCACGCCGGAGACCGGGGCGAGTTTTTCAATGAAATAGGTAAAGCGCATTTCGATATAGCCGGCACGGGCTTCGAGCCTGGCCAGCATGGTCTGCATCAGGGCGCGCAGGCCGGCCATGTCCAACGCCGCGGTGTTGGCATGCAGCACCTCGAGAAAGCGCGACATGTGGGTGCCCTTGACGTGGTGCGGCAGCCCGACATACATGTCTATCGTCGCCACCGTCGCCTGCTCGGCGCCGCCGGCGCGCTTTACCCGCAGCGGAAACTTGACCGACTTGACGCCGACGCGGTTGATGGCGACGGCGCGCCCGTCCGGGCTGGACTGTACGTCGGGCAGAAGCATTCTTTCGGGTGCATTCATGGCAATCCTGGTCCTTTTAAGAGAGCGGGAGAAGCGGGGAGGAAGGGGAAGTGAGGGGACAATCAGCGGGCGGCGAGCAGGCGCTCGACACTCGCCACAAAACGCGCATCGTCCGGGCCTACCGCGCTGTCAAAGGACTGCACGGCCGCGCCCTGGCGGTCAATCAGGTACTTGTGAAAATTCCATTGCGGCCGTTTGCCGGTTTTCTCGGCCAGGCGCGCATACAACGGATTGGCGTTTTTTGCCACAACGCCGGATTTGGAGAACATCGGGAAGCTCACGCCGTAGTTGACCAGGCAAAAACTGGCGATTTCCTTGTTGCTGCCCGACTCCTGGCCGCCAAAATCGTTGGCCGGAAAGCCCAGCACTACCAGGCCCTTGTCCTTGTAACGGCGATAAAGCTTTTCCAGGCCGTCGTACTGCGGCGTGTAACCGCACTGGCTCGCGGTATTGACGACGATGACCACCTTGCCCTCGTACTGGCATAAGGGCGTTGGTTCGTCCTGCAGGTTGTTCAGGGTCAGGTCGAGCAATTTCGGGCAGGTGGCGTTGGCGGCACTGGCAGACATGAGGATCCCGGCGAGTAAAAGGCCGAAGGCGGCTTTGGTCCAAGTCATAATTTGTCCTAGTCAAAACTACAATATTATGGCAATATACGGCTTGAGTACCGCTTAGTCAATGATTTTGTCCTAGACAAATATAAAGAAACGCGATGTCCGAAACAAGTCAGCCCTCACTCACCTGCTTCACCATCAGTGCCGTAGAGCGCGATACCGGCCTGTCCAAAGACATATTGCGCATGTGGGAAAGGCGTTATCGCTTTCCGCAGCCCGATCGCGATCAGCACGGTGAACGCCTGTATCCCGGCGACCAGGTGGAAAAACTGCGCACCATCAAGCGCCTGATGGACAACGGCCACCGACCGGGCAAGCTCGTCGGCCACTCCATGCCGGAACTGCAGGCCTTGTATGCCGGACTCGCGCCAGCTGAGGCGCAACAGCAGGCCATGCCGGAACATTTGCGTGATTTCCTCGACCTGATCAAAAGCCACAGCGTGCATGCCCTGCGCCAGCAACTGTCGCAGCACCTGATGCGCCAGGGGCTGCAGCGCTTCCTCACCGAGACCGTCACCCCGCTCAACCAACTGGTGGGCGAAGCCTGGATGTCCGGGCAGTTCGAGATTTTCGAGGAGCACCTGTATACCGAGACCCTGCAAGGCCTGCTGCGCACCGCCATCAGCGCCATGCCCGATTCGGGCCACGCCCCGCTCATCATGCTCACCACCCTGCCCAACGAGCAGCACAACCTCGGACTGTTGATGGCCGAGGCGATATTCGCGATGGAAGGGGCGACCTGCATTTCGCTGGGCACGCAGACGCCGGTGCGCGATATCGCGCTGGCGGCGGCCGCGCACAAAGCGGATATCGTCGCCGTTTCATTCAGTGCCGCGTTTGCCCCGGCGCAGGTGTGTGACGC
>Ga0194061_1000420_pt1 | contig 26020 bp, 21 predicted proteins | sample SepL2221m_MetaG_FD_163423 | JGI IMG/M metagenome (GOLD analysis project Ga0194061, IMG submission 163423) | Anoxic zone freshwater microbial communities from boreal shield lake in IISD Experimental Lakes Area, Ontario, Canada - Sep2016-L224-21m | ecosystem: Environmental > Aquatic > Freshwater >... | reverse complement strand
AACCTATTCTTTCAATCGAGGGCATTTCAAAATCATACGGGAGCATTAAAGCCTTACAAAATGTAAGCTATGAAGTGCCAAAAGCTGCGGTATTCGGTTTACTAGGACCTAATGGAAGTGGCAAAACTACTATGTTGAGTATCCTACTAGATATTCTAAAATCAGATACTGGCAGTTTCAACTGGTTTGGCAAACCGGGTTCACCTGAAACAAGAAAAAGAATTGGTTCATTATTAGAAACCCCCAATTTTTATCACTATTTATCGGCTGTAGATAATTTAAAAATTACCAGTGCCATCAGTGGAAGGGGAAATGACCAATCGATTGACGATGTGTTGAAAATTGTAAACCTCTATGAAAGAAGAAATAGTCGCTTCAGTACCTATAGTTTAGGGATGAAACAAAGATTGGCAATCGGTGCTGCACTACTCGGAAATCCGGAAGTGCTATTATTCGATGAACCCACTAATGGATTAGATCCAGTGGGCATTGCAGAAATACGCGAACTCATTAAGTCATTGGCAAAACAAGGAAAGACCATCATCATGGCAAGTCATTTACTAGATGAAGTTGAAAAAGTATGTACGCATGTGGCCATCATGAAACGCGGAAAACTAATGGCAGCCGGACCCGTAGATGAAGTCTTAGCAAATGAAGATATTGTGGAATTAGCAGCCTCCGATTCATTGCATTTAAAATCAGTTTTGGATAATTTTCCAGGCATCATAAGTATAAAAGAGCATGGCCACTTTATTCAATTGCATTTTCCTATTGGCAAGGCGCCAATGGAAGCAATCAACCGGTATTGTTTTGAAAAAGATATTGTACTGAATCAATTAATACTGAAAAAGAAAAGCCTCGAAACCAAATTCTTTGAGCTCACGAACGATTAACTTCAAAATATTCAATCTATGTTTTCTTTAATAAAAATAGAGTGGTTAAAAATTAAAAAGTATCCTGCTTTCTGGTGGATGCTCGGCATTGTAACGCTCACGTACCCTGGTACCAATGCCATGTTTTATTATGGATATATCCAATCAACTACGGGTAAGGAAGTAGCAAATAATGTGGCCAAGATGCTTTTAGGAAATCCTTTTGCATTTCCAGAAACCTGGCATACCGTGGCATGGATATCATCCCTCTTTATCATTATTCCATCTATTCTTGTTATCATGCTGGTTACCAATGAATACAATTATAAAACGCATCGACAGAACATTATTGATGGCTGGAGTAGAAACCAGTTTGTATCCAGCAAACTTTCCGACGTGTTAATCATTTCTTTGGTAACCACTTTGATGTACACATTGGTGGCTGGTGCATTTGGCATATATGCAGATGCCGATAATCTAAATCGCTGGGCCGAGCAATTACAATATATCCCTCTATTTTTGATTCAAACTTTTGCGCAATTATCTGTCGCTTTTTTAATGGGATTTCTTATTAAAAAAGCATTCATTGCTTTAGGTGTATTTCTTTTCTATGATCTTATTTTAGAAAAAATTGCAGTAGGTTATTTAAGGTTCAAAGCCAATGATATTGGCCGCTTCCTCCCTATAGAAATTTCAAATCGAATTATACCTTGGCCATCTTTTACCAATCATTTTGGTAAAGGTGCAAAAGACTGGTATGATCAATCGGTAGCCGCAATACCGGTATTTTTAATACTCACAATGATACTAACCACAGCAATATGGGCATTCTGTTATTACTTACACAAACGCAGAGATCTATAAGGGATGGATCAGTTGCTGAATAGCTTCAGAAATTGTTGGATATAGATAATGAAATCGGGTACCCTGAATTTTAAAAGAATTTACTTTTGTAGATTTTAAAATTTCCACACTCATTTCGCCCAATATCCATCTCAATAAAAATGCAGGCACATGTATGGGAATATAGAAACGATGCCGCATTGATGTGGCAAGTGCAAGCGTTAGTTTTTTATTGGTTACAATTTCTGGTGCAACTGCATTGTAAACCCCTTGCATGGTTTCATCTTGTATCGCTTTAATAAACATGCCACAGAGATCATCTATATGTATCCAGCTGATATTTTGCTTGCCATTCCCTAAAATGGCAGCGATACCGAAACGGATTGGTTTTTTAAACTCTACTAATGCCCCTCCGGCATTACTCAACACAATTCCGATTCTAAAAACCACCAATCTTTTTCCAGATTCAATCACAGCTTGAATATTTTGCTCCCAGATCTTACATGTTTCCCCGAGAAATGCAGTATCTGAAGGGGCATCTTCAGTGAAACCTTCTTGTTTAGATGCAGGAGTATCTGCTCCATACCAACCAATACCCGAAGCACTGATTACAGTTTTAATTTTATTTGGAATGGTTTGCATGGCATGCACCAACAGATCTCCGGTATCTGCTCTACTACTCAAAATCTCCTCTTTCCTTTTTTTGTTCCATCTTTTATCTGCAACACCCGCACCAGCTAAGTGCACAATATAATCTGCCCCAGCAAATGCCTGTGGATCAATCCATTTTTTCTTCAGATCCCATCCAGCATGCGTTACCCCTTTTGGCAATTGGCTTGCTGGCAAAGGGTTTCGAGAAAGTATAATTACTTCGTAACCCTGCTCGATCAATATTTCTGTTAATCTGGTACCAACCATTCCGGTACCACCGGTAATTAGTATTGTAGACATATTGTAAAGTTAGGGAACAAGCAAGCATGAAATTTTATGCTGCAATAAAAAAGCCCCTGGAAAATTTTCCAAGGGGCTAACAACTAAATCACCAAGTTTACAATCATATATATATAGCTAGCAATCATTAATCGGGTTTTTTCCCATCCAGGAAAGTATTGATGGTAGAGAGCTGCGTGTGGTTGTTAGAATCTTTACCCACAGTTACTTTGCTGTAAAAATTTTCTACAGAATCAAAAGAAGTTCCAAATAACTCCATATTCCTGCGGATATAAGCAGGTACTGCATCGAATTCATTGTTCGGATCAGTAGTATTCATATTAAAAGATAGGTTCCGCAACTTTTGAATTCTTTCTGCTGCTCTTCTTTTCTGTTCTTCACTCTCATCTATATAACTATCTTCTTGAGGTATCGCTGCCTGAACGGATATGGGTTGCTTTAGTGCTTCTGGTTGAAAATTTTCACGCATCACCAAATGCATTTCTTCCTCTTTTTCTTTCAACAGAGGAGCGGGTTCAGGAATCGGTGTTGGTTTTACTTCTTCAGATACTGCATAAATATTATTTGGTTTATGTAAACCTCCATATCTATTTGCAACGGGTTGAGATGGTTGTTCCGAAATCGTAAACTGAACCAATTCTTCCATTTCAGTTTTTTCAACAGGAGCAACTTCAGGTTCCACTTCTTTTTCAACAACAGGAGTGGCAGTTGATGCTGGAAGATCTACACTCAACTCAAAATGAAAGGATTCTTTTTCTACTTCTGTTTCTGCCACAATCTTTTCATCATCAAAGAATATAGTATCACTATGTTCCACTTTCATGGTCATTTCTTCCCCCACTGGCTCTTGCATATGTGGTTCAAATGGATCTTTTGGAAATTCAATAACTGGTTGTTGCAACTGAACAGGAGCAGCAGGTTTTTCTGTTTCACCAAGCACCATCACAATTTTTTCTTCCTTCACTTCCACTTTCTTAACAGGAGCAGGTTTTGAAAAAGGATCTTTATGTTCAAACCCAGTAGCAATGATAGTAATGCCAATTTTTTTATCTAAAGTTGGATCATATCCCATACCCACAATTACATCTGTAGCTTCACCAGCCTGCATACGCAAATAATCATTGATAATTTCAACCTCATCCATGGTACACTCATGATCGCCTTCTGCACTGTTGATGTTGATCAAGACCCATTTAGCGCCTTTGATATCATTATCATTCAACAATGGAGATGTCAAAGCTTCTTCAATAGCACGTTGTGCTCTATCCTCACCTTCTACTTCACTCTTGCCTAAGATTGCCACACCGCCATTCTGCATCACCGTGCATACATCTGCAAAGTCAACAATAATATGACCGCGACTATTAATAATATCAGTGATACATTTAGCAGCTGTAGCTAATACATTATCAGCCTTACTAAATGCTTCTTTCATTTTAAGATTACCGTATTGCATGCGCAACTTATCATTGCTGATCACTAATAAAGTATCTACATAAGGTTTCAGCTGACGAATACCTTCTTCAGCCTGTTGCATTCTACGTGGACCTTCAAAACCAAATGGAGTAGTGACAATACCAACCGTTAAAATTCCCAATTCTTTACAAATCTTTGAAATGATGGGTGCACCACCTGTACCAGTACCTCCACCCATACCTACGCAGATGAAAGCCATTTTAGTATTAACTTCCAGTATGCGTTTAATTTCATCAAGGGATTCTTCTGTTGCTTTTTTACCAACTTCTGGATTTGCTCCTGCCCCAAGTCCCTGCGTAAGATGTGGCCCTAATTGAATTTTGTTTGGAACCCTGCTTTGCTCAATTGCTTTAGCATCAGTATTACAAATAATAAAATCTACACCCTCAATATCCTGGGCAAACATAAAATTAACAGCGTTGCTTCCACCACCTCCCACACCAAGAACCTTGATGATAGATGATTTTTGTTTTGGAAGATCAAAATGGATCATAAAGTACGGTTTAATGAATTAACTATTCTGTCCTAGGGGTATTTATATGAACGATAAAAAATTAGATCTTATTTTATAATCTGATCTTCCTCTTCTTTAAACATATCAATCAAATTGTTCTTGAATTTATCCCAGAACTTTTCTTTGCGTTTAGCTACGTCCACCATGGGTTCAAGAGCTGGTGTAGCAGGTGTTACTGCGTGCAATGAATTGGTTAATATTTTGGGAACTTTCACTTCTTTGTACTTCTCGCTGAACTCTTTGTAATTGTGTTCATAATCACTATATCCTTTCAAGATCAAACCAATACAGGTTGAATACATTGGCTTTTTCAATTCATCGATATGATTAGGCGCCAAATGTTCGTTTGGCAAACCAATGCGTGCATTTAAACCTGTAGTATACTCCGTTAATTGAATCAAGTGTTTCAATTGAGATCCGCCACCAGTTAAAATCACACCACCATTCAATGCTCTGCTATCAAGGCCAACTTGCTTTAAATGATAACTTACAAAATCCAATATTTCACTCATGCGTGCCTGAATGATCTGTGCTAAATTTTTAACACTGATTTCTTTAGCAGGCATTCCCTTTAATCCCGGGATTGTGATATAAGCATTTGCTTTTGCTTCATCGGCCAAAGCACTACCAAACTGAACTTTCATTGCTTCTGCCTGACTCTTCAATACGCCTAAGCCTAAACGGATATCGTTTGTAATATTTTCTCCGCCGAAAGGAATTACAGCAGTATGCTTCAGTATTCCTTCATAAAATACAGCTAAGTCAGAAGTACCACCACCGATATCTAAAATCGCTACCCCTGCTTCCATATCAATTTCACTCATTACAGCACTAGCAGAAGCCAATGGTTGTAATACCAGGTCTTTGGTTGACAAACCACTTCTTTCAACAGCGCGATTGATATTGCGGATAGCATTACGATCTCCAGTGATGATGTGGAAGTTCGCTCCCACTTTCACCCCATTAAATCCAACTGGGTCCTTAATATTTTGAATATTATCGACATGAAAATCCTGTGGAATCACATCAATGATCTGATCACCTGCAGGTATAAATGTTTTACGCTGATTGTTCACTAGCAGATCAATCTCGGATAATTGAATTTCGTTTTCCGGATCCTGACGTACGATATCTCCACGGGTTTGCAAACTCTTAATATGATGGCCTGCAATACCCACGTACACTTCGGAAATTTCCAAATCGGGATTACTTTCGTAACAATTAGCTAGCGCTGCTTGAATTGCTTTGATGGTTTGGTCGATGTTTAGAACCTGACCATGTTGTACTCCACTACTTTTGGCTAAACCAAAACCTAGTATTTCTAATTTACCAAATTCATTTTTTCTTCCTGCGATGGCTGCTATCTTAGTTGTTCCAATATCCAGACCAACAATGATTGGTGATTCATTGTGACTCATATATTTCTGATTTAGTTGTTAGCATGATACTGTTTTCAAAAACCATTGCATTGCAGGGCACAATAATTGTAACTTTTAATGCACGGATTTGGGCTTGTTTGAAACATGCCCATTCGTTAACGGTTTATTGATTGCTTTATTGTTTATTTGATGCGTTATTTTTTTATTATATATGCTACTTGTGTCCATGTTTGGCAATGGTAATGGGGCTACTTTTGCAACCAATTCCATTAAGGTTCTTTTGGCTTCTGCAGAATCGATTTGTGCTTTCGCTGTTCCTCGCTTTACAGCTACAACCTGATTTTCGAAACGAAGATCAAGTGTCTCATAAGTATTAATTCCTTGTTGTAACAATGCCTGCTGATAAAATGCTTTCAACCTGTTGAATTTTTTATCTAACTGTTCAGCATCGCCTACTATTATTAACTGATCGCCTATTAGAGGTACCAATTCGAATTTCGAATGGGGATTAATGTTCACCTGTGTGATCTGTGCCATCCAAAATGAATCAGTTTGTATAAAAGTGGCCAGTTTTACAATACCCTCTAATAAACTACTATCGGGTTTGGCTAAGCTGGTTTTGCTGGATGGAAAATTGGTAAACACAGGAACCCTAGCTGATAGCTTATCACTCAAAGGCAATCTTAACGCAGCGCTATCCACATAAAACGAATTGCCGCCCGACACAAATACCCTGGCGATTGGCTGGCGCTCCAAAACTTTTACCTGCAGCATTTGATGATTATCGAAATACATTTCTGCATTTTGAATCCAGCTATTTTTTTCTAATACTCTTTCTAAGGTTCTTAAATTAATTTTACCAGTTGTGGTACCTTTTAGTTTACCTGCTAAATTCAAAATTTCGAGAATCTCTTTTTCATCCATAAACATGTGTTGAGTGGCCCCACTTATTTCAATCTGCACACCAGCACAACTTTTCTGATTCTTTTTCACCATCGCTGCCCCGAATAATACCATCCCACCCAAACCAAACAGGATCCAAACTGTTTGAATCATGCGCTTTTTCCATGGTATATTTTTCAGACTCCATTTCATTGTAGAAAATCTTTTACTGAAACAACCAATGCATCAATATCGCCAGCACCTGCCATTACAACTAGTTCTGGCTTATTTTTATTGATCCAAGCCAGCATCGCAGTTTTTTCCAATATTTGCTTATTACTCAATTTCATTCTTGTAAATAACATCTCACTCGTTACCCCTTGCATCGGTAATTCTCTTGCAGGATAAATCGGCAACAGAATTACTTCATCGGCCATGTCTAAACTTTCTGCAAATTCATTTGCCAGATCGTTGGTTCTACTAAATAGGTGGGGTTGAAAAACCAATACCATTTTTCGATTAGAAAATAAACTTCTTACACCAGTAATCAATGATTTTAATTCCTGAGGATGATGCGCATAATCATCAATCAGAATATGTTTTTCATTCTTTAAAATATATTCGAATCGACGTTTTACTCCTTTAAAATCTGCAATGGCAGCACGAATCTTATCGTCTTCAATGGATAAATATTTTGCCACTGTGATGGCTGCAATTGCATTTTCAATATTGTGCAATCCGCCCATATGCAATTCAATATCTTTTACTATCCAATCTGCATGTATTGCATCAAAAGAATAACTACCGTTGTTGGTGCGCATATTTATGGAGTGAACATCAGCCGCTTTATTAATATAATCGTAACTATATTGATGGTCAGCTTTTAATTCATTCGCTCTTGTCAACCCGTATTTACTAATCAAACAACCGCCGGGTTTTACCCTTTGCGAAAATTGTACAAATGCATCTTCAACAGCTGCAGGTGTTCCATAAATATCTAAATGATCGGGATCCATTGATGTAACCACCGCTATATCAGGAACCAACTTCAAAAAACTGCGATCATATTCATCTGCTTCCACCACCACTACATTTCTTTCACTACTCCAGAAATTAGTTTGATAGTTTGCAGCTATCCCCCCTAAAAATGCATTGCAACCATAACCTGAATGACGCAACAGATGTGCAATCATGGTTGTAACAGTTGTCTTACCATGTGTTCCCCCAATGCAAATATTAAAAGAGCCTTCTGTAATCCATTGCAATACATCACTTCGTTTAACAACGATATAATCATGCGATCTATAATAAACAAGCTCGGCTTGCTGTGTTGGAATAGCTGGCGTATAAACAACTACATCCACATCTTTTGGAATCAGATCAACCCTTTCTTCATAGTGTATATCAATTCCTGAATCTTCTAAAGTTCTTGTTAATACTGTACTGGTTTTATCATAGCCCTTCACATCAGCACCTCTCGATTTAAAGTACCTCGCTAAAGCACTCATGCCGATACCACCGATACCAATAAAATAAATCCTTTGTATGTCTTGAAGCTTTATCATTAAATGGCTTTCAAAATTTCTTTAGCAATAACTATATCAGCATCTTTCAATACCATGAATCTGCAATTTTTAATAAAGAGCTCGCGCATTTCCAAATCCTTTGCCAATTGAATACAAGTACTTGCCAATTGCAGTTTTGCATCTCCATCTCTTACTATTAATGCTGCCTCTTTATTTACCAAACTCATGGCATTATATGTTTGATGGTCTTCTGAGGCTAAAGGGAATGGTACAAATACTGCGGGCTTTGCCTGAAGGCCAATTTCAGTTACAGCCATGGCTCCTGCCCTGCTCACAACTACATCCGCAGCTGCATATGCCATTTCCATTTCAGTAATAAATTCTCCAATCCAGACATTCTTTTTTCCTTCCACTGCATTCTTATACTTTGATGCATTATTGGAACCTGTTTGCCAAATCAACTGTAAGTGTCTTCTTTCGAATTGATCCAAGTGTTCTAATATGGCTTCATTAATACTTCTTGCACCAAGACTTCCACCTACCACTAATATGGTGGTTAGTGTTTCACTTAAACCAAAGTATTGTATGCCCTGCGATTTTGTAATGGTACTATATGCGATTTGTTTTCGAACCGGGTTACCCGTAATCTGGATTTTATTTTCTGGAAAAAACTTCTCCATCCCATCTGTTGCTACGAAAACAAGCTTCGCTTTTTTGCTAAGATAAATATTCGTTTTACCAGCAAAACTGTTGCTTTCATGAATGAATGTTGGAATACCCTGGGCTTGTGCAATACGAAGTACCGGAAGAGATGAATAACCGCCTACACCCACCACTGCATCTGGTTGAAAATTTTTAAAGATCTTCTTCACTTGAAAATAACTCCTCATTAATTTAAAAGGAAGGCTAATATTTTTCCATAAAGAGCCTCTGTTAAATCCTGCAATAGTAATCCCTTCAATTGCATATCCGGCCTGCGGCACTTTCTCCATTTCCATTTTTCCTCTCGCTCCTACAAAAAGAATTTCTATGCTTGCATCTTGTGCCACCAGTGCATTTGCTATTGCGATGGCTGGGAAGATATGTCCTCCAGTTCCACCCCCTGCTATAATTATTTTCTTACTCACTGTTAGTTGAATTTACAGGGTTAGTTAATATAGGTTCCTTCCCTTCTAATTGTTCTACGTTTCTTGCTACACTTAGGATTAATCCAATTGCACAACATGTAAATAAAAATGAACTGCCCCCCATACTTACCAGTGGAAGCGTTACACCTGTAACAGGAACTAAGTTTACATTCACTGCCATATTTGCAACAGCTTGTATCACTAGTGTAAAACTTAATCCTAATGCTAAAAAAGCGCCGAAAGCATAGGGGCATTTTCTAAAAATCCGAATACATCTAAATAAGAAAAGGAGATAAATAAAAATGATTAATGCACCTCCTAACAAACCATATTCTTCAATAATGATTGAATAAATAAAATCGTTATAAGCTTGAGGTAAAAAATTTCTTTGTCTGCTATTTCCTGGTCCTAATCCAACTAATACCCCACCATTCGCTATCGCAATCTTTGCCTGCTGTACCTGATAAGGCGATTCAGCATCTTTGGCATAAATAAAATCCTGTACCCTTTTCACCCAGGTTCCCATTCTGCCGTAAGACTTCATCTTCTCCATATTCTCATGCGTCTTTACCTCTTCCTTTTGCTTACCATCATAGGTGATCATTGCCACAGAAATAATCAGACTCACTGGTATCATTGCTATTAATATCACTAATAGTATATGTTTCACACTAACCCTTCCAATAAACATCAACAATAATGAAGTGGCGCCAGTTAATAAAGCATTCGACAAATTGGCTGGCATAATCAATCCACAAATAATAATAACGGGCCATAGAATAGGCAAAAATCCTTTTTTAAAATCTTTGATCACATCCTGTTTCTTACTCAGCATTTTACTCACATACATAAATAGCGCCAGTTTCGCGAGGTCACTTGTTTGTATGGTTTGATTGATAATTGGCAATTTGATCCACCTACTTCCATCATTAATCTTTGCTCCAAAAAGTAACGTGTAGATTAACAATGGAATTGAAATCGCATAAAGGATAGTTGCCACCCTAGAAAAGAAAGTATAATTCACACGGTGTAAAAAATAGATCAATACAAATCCAAGTAATGAAAAAGACACTTGTTTAAATAAATAATAGCTGGTATTCCCTTTCAAAGTTTTATAGGCCAGCGAACCAGTGGCACTGTACACTACCAATATAGAAATAAGTGATAAAAGGATCACGATACCCCAGATATATTTATCGCCGCGCGTACGCTCCACGAGCTGACCACGCATGCCATCGATGCTGGGTATTTGTGAAAAAAGTGTATCGTTTGTTTCCTTCATCTATTTATTTTGTAAGCTATTATTACAATTCCTTTACAGCTTCTTTGAATTGTATGCCTCTGTCTTCATAATTTTTAAATAAATCAAAACTGGCACATGATGGACTTAATAAAACCACATCTCCCTTCGTAGATAATTTGAATGCAGTATTCACAGCCTTTTTTGCGGAATCAGTTTCTACAATCAATGGAGCGATATTTTTAAAAGCCTCTATGATCTTTTTATTATCTACTCCCATACAAACAATTGCCTTCACTTTATCTTTTACCAATTCGGCCAACAACCCATAATCATTACCCTTATCCGTGCCTCCTAAGATCAGCACCGTTGGTTTGTTCATGCTCTCTAATGCAAACCAGGTGCTATTCACATTGGTTGCTTTACTATCGTTGATGAATTCCACACCGCGTATCATGGCTACAAACTCCATTCGGTGTTCGAGGCTATGAAAATTTTTCACGGCTTCTCTGATTTTTTCTTTGCGGATGCCGATCGTAGCGGCTGCGATTCCTGCTGCCATAGTGTTGTAATTGTTGTGTTTGCCTTTTAATGCAAAATCATAAATACTCATGCTTACTCTTTCTTCTTGGATTCGTAGCATCATCTGATCGCCTTTGATGTAGCCGCCTTTTTTTAGTTCTTGTTTCATAGAGAATGGTAATGGGTTAGTAAGTAGTATAAGGGTTGTTAGTTTTTGTTCTATTACCGGATCGTCGGCACAATAAATGAAGTAGTCATCCATCGTTTGATTTTCTATGATCCGGAATTTGCTATTGATATAGTTTTCAAATTTGTATTCGTATCTGTCTAAATGATCTTCTGTAATATTTAAAAGGATCGAAACATCCGGACGAAATGTGATGATATCATCTAACTGAAATGAACTCAACTCAGCGATATACCAATCCTTCGGATCCTCTGCTATTTGTTTTGCAAAACTGTATCCAATATTTCCCACCAAAGCGGCATTCAATCCTGCTGTTACACAGATATGATAAATCAAACTAGTGGTAGTACTCTTTCCATTACTACCAGTAATCGCAACTATCTTGCTATTTCCTTTGAAGCGATATGCCAATTCTATTTCACCAATTATTTGAATTCCTTTTGCGCGAATTTTTTTCACCATTTCATTCTTCTCTGGTATACCCGGACTCTTCACAACCTCATTTGCATTCATGATCAATTCTTCCGTATGTCCACTTTCTTCAAATGCAATTCCGTTATCTGTTAATTCTTTTTTGTAGATCTCTTTGATCTTTCCACCATCACTTACAAATACTTCATAGCCTTTCTGCTTACCCAACAAAGCAGCACCCACCCCACTTTCGCCGGAGCCGAGGATGACTAGTCTGTGCTTCATCTGGGTTGTGCTCATAGTATCTATGTTCTATTAGATGCCTAGGCCCTAGGCTTTTCCTAGGCGACCCCCTAGGCTGAAGCCTAGGGTTAACATCGTTTTTATAAATAATTATCTTCCAAAACTTCTTCTTCTTCACATCCGGCCTGAAGGCCGATGTGATTGAATTTGCCTGTCCACTTTTCACTTACACTTTTGTTAACCCCGGCCTTTAGTTTGGGGTAAAACAGCCTCTCTCACTTTTGTTAACCCCGGCCTTTAGGCTGGGGGTTAAACTGTTCCGCTCACATTCGGGCTTTAGCCCTTACGCTCCTCACATTCTCGTTTATCTAATTTTCAATGTCACAAGACTCGCTACTACCAGAAGTATCGTTATAACCCAAAACCGAAACGCTATTTTATTTTCATGAAATCCTCTTTTTTGATAGTGGTGATGCAGCGGGCTCATTAAGAATACACGTCTGCCCTCCCCATATTTTTTCCTGGTGTATTTAAAATATCCCACTTGAATAATCACACTTAAATTTTCAACTAAGAAGATGCCGCAGAAAATCGGAATCAATAATTCTTTGCGCACAATAAATGCAAGCGATGCAATGATACCACCTAAAGCAAGGCTACCTGTATCACCCATAAATACCTGGGCAGGGTATGCATTGTACCATAAGAATCCGATACATGCACCCACGAAGGCGCCCACAAATACGCTTAGCTCTCCCAGATTTGGGATATACATGACATCGAAGTAATCGGCAAATACATAGTTACCACTGATGTACACAAACACACCAATACCTGCGCCAATAATAGCACTCACTCCTGCAGCCAACCCATCCAATCCATCTGTAAGGTTGGCGCCGTTTGAAACTGCGGTAACAATAAAAATCACGATCAACACATAAATGATCCAGGTATATTTTTCAGCACCAGCTCCCATCCATGTGATCAGTCTGCTATAATTGAACTCATGATTCTTTACAAAAGGAATCGTAGTGATAGGGGTTTTTACTTTTACAAATCTTTTATATTCACCATCCAGTTTTCTTACTATAATATTAGAATCTTTAGCTAAGCTCTCCCCTCTTTGCAGTGTTGCATTTCCGGTAGAAAATATTTCACGTTCTACCGTTACTGCATTACTGAAGTATAAGGTTAATCCAATGATTGCACCTAAACCAACCTGACCAATTACTTTCGAGATGCCCGCCAATCCATCGCTATCTTTTTTCTTATACGCTTCTCCTTTACTAATGGCAATTTTTCTTGCTCTGATTTTAAAAAGGTCATCCAGGAAACCAATAATACCCAACCACACAGTGCAAAGCACCATCAAACGGATATATACTTTATCTAAATTGGCGAATAATAATGTAGGAATTAATATGCTTACAATAATGATGATTCCACCCATGGTTGGGGTACCTTTCTTCTGTTGCTCCCCTTGCAAACCCAGTTCACGAACTGATTCACCAATTTGTTTTCTTTTTAAAATATTGATAATCCGCTTACCATATATTGTTGCAATCAATAACGAAAACACAACTGCCATCGCAATTCTGAAAGAGATAAACTGAAATAGTCCAGCTCCTGGAATTTGATACGACTTGTTAAGCCAGTTAAAAAGATAATAGAACATAGTTTGCTTATTTATCTAATGCTTTAAATATTTCATTCAAAATTTCCTTATCATCAAAATGATGTTTTACCCCATTGATATCCTGATACTTCTCATGTCCTTTTCCAGCTACAAGAATGATGTCTTCCGGCTTTGCCAGTTTCACTGCTTGCAGAATCGCTTCCCTTCTATCTGTAATCGTAATCGATTTTCTTTTGGCAGCGCTATTTAATCCAGCTTCCATTTCACGAAGAATGGTTTCGGGATCCTCCGTTCTTGGATTATCACTCGTAAGAATTAATTTATCGCTCCAACCTGCAGCTACCTCAGCCATAATGGGTCTCTTGGTTTTATCTCTATCTCCACCACAACCAACCACAGTAATGACGTGCTCATATCCTTTTCTTAATTTTTTGATCGTAGCCAACACATTTTCTAAAGCATCTGGTGTATGAGCGTAATCAACAATGGCAATAATTTTGTTTTTGCTGATCACATAATCAAATCTGCCCTCTGCACTGGTAAGCATGCTCATGGCAGTTAAAACTTTTTCGCTGTCTTCACCTAAACAAATTGCAGCTCCGTAAATCGCCAGAATATTGTAGGCGTTAAATTCTCCAATCAGTCTAAAGTGTACTTCTTTATCGTTTACCAGCATCACCAAACCAGACAATCCATTCTCTAAAATTTTTCCCTTAAAAGATGCCAGGGTTTTAAGGCTATAGGTAAATTGACGGGCACTTGTATTTTGCAACATCACAGAACCTCTTTTGTCGTCTATATTGCTTATTGCAAATGCACTGCTTTTCAAACCATCAAAAAACGATTTCTTTACACGGATATATTCTTCAAATGTTTTGTGATAGTCGAGATGATCGTGCGTGATATTGCTGAACAATGCACCAGTAAAATTCAAACCTGTAATACGGTGCTGGTGTATGGCATGACTACTGCATTCCATAAACACATGCGTACAACCCGCATCAACCATTTGCTTTAAAAGTGAATTTAAACTCACTGCATCTGGGGTGGTATGGGTTGAAGGAATAATAGTATCTCCAATTTGATTTTGCACCGTACTTACCAAACCACAGCTATATCCTAACTGTGTAAATAATTTAAATAGTACAGTGGCTATAGTTGTTTTTCCATTGGTGCCGGTTACCCCAACTAATTTTAATTTTTCACTTGGAGCGCCATAAAATTCATGAGACATATAAGCCACCGCCTCATGCGAATTTGTTACTTGTAAATAAGTAACTGTTTTTAATAATTTTTTGGGCAACACTTCACAAACAATTGCAATAGCACCTAACTCAATCGCTTTTGCAATAAAGCTATGCCCATCAGAATGTTCGCCTTTAATAGCAATAAACAGAGACCCTGCCTTAACTTTGCGTGAATCTATCTCAATGGCTGTAACATCTAAAGCAGTGCTGCCATGCACTTCTTTTAGATGAACTTTATACAATATGTTTTGCAAGTTTGCCATGCTATTTTATTAATTCAGTTCTAATTGAACCAATTGTCCTTTATTAATTGTTTGTCCCGCTACAATAGATTGAGATCCAACTTTTCCAGTTCCTCTCACGTGCAATCTCAATCCCATATTCTCACAGATATATACTGCATCTTTAAGTCCTAGCCCTTTTAATTCAGGCATCGTTTTATCATCAATAATTTTTGAATAGGCAATCATATTTTTTTGATCACCATAAATATTAGTCCAAGAGGCATTATTACTTGAATCCCTCATATTCATTTTCAATGTGGTCAATACCCGAGAAATATCTTTTTTGTAACCAGCATATTGAAGCATGATACTATCAGTTTTCAATTGCTTCAAGGCAGGGCTAATATTACCTTTCACATACGTGCTATATAATCTATCAGAAATCTCTTTAAAAACGGTACCAGCAACTGCTGCTCCATAATAAACTTTAGCATGTGGTTTATTTTTAATGACTACAATACAGGAATACTGTGGATTATCTGCAGGAAAATAACCTGCAAAAGAAGATTGAAAGATCTTTTCAGTATAGGCCATCTTGCCATTAGCCATCAATGCAGTTCCTGTTTTACCAGCTACCGGATACAAACTATTTTTAAATAATTCTTTAGCAGTGCCATCTGTACAAACGCCTTCCAAACAAGACTGTAACATTTTTAAAGTTTGATCGCTACAAACTTTTTCTCTTAAAACAGTTGGCTCAATATTTTTCAACAACACACCTTCTTCTTTGATAGAAGAAATTAAATATGGGCGCATCATTTTTCCATGATTCGCAACCGCATTATATAAAGTCAAAGTTTGTAAAGGAGTAACTTGAAGGTTATAACCAAAAGCCATCCAGGGCAATGCAGTTGGAACCCATCGCTTTTGGTTTGGTCTAAAAATATCAGGACGCGCTTCCCCCACTAAATCAACCCCTGTAATGGAATCCATATGCATTCTGGAGAGTGCAAGTATAAATTGAGATGGATGAGAACCGTATGCATTGTTTACTAATTTCGCCATCCCCACATTTGAACTTAATTCAAATGCTTGTTTAACCGTTACGCCTCTATGACCAGATTGTTCGGAATCGTAAACAGTAAGTCCACCAACTTTCCAAGTACCACCTTCCAGATCAACGATATCGTTTAAGGTTACTTTTTTATCTTCTAACAAAGCCATTAAGGTTGCTAATTTAAAAGTTGACCCTGGTTCAGATCTGGTAGTTATAGCATAATTCAAATCTTCACTATAGCTTCCGTTTTCTTGTTTACCCAGGTTTGCAATGGCTTTTATTTTTCCAGTCTTTGTTTCCATCACAATGGCGCAACCATGTTCAGCCTCATTTTTTTCCATCATCTTCATCAATGCATTCTCTGCGATCTCTTGAATAAATACATCGATGGTGCTTACAATATCTTTTCCTGTTTCTGGTTCAACAATATAATCGTCTGTAATCGGAACTTTTACGCCACCCGCAATTGTACGCACCCATTGCTTCCCTTCTCTTCCTTTTAAAATACTATCATAGGTTTTTTCCAATCCCACTTTTGATGTTTCGCGATCCAAACCCACTGTTCTAAAAGCAAGTATGCCATAAGGATTCAGGCGAATATTTCTTTCGTTTACGATCAGGCCACTTTTATATCTTCCTTCTTTAAATAATGGGAAATGACGAAGTTGTTCGTATTCGCGGTAAGTAGTTTTTTTATGCAATTCGAAATAAGCTTCATTATCGCGATAGGCCTGCTTGATTATTTTTTTGTAAGAGTCCTCTGATTGATCTTTAAACAGATCAGCTAAAAAATAAGAAAGAGAATCTATATTATTTCTAAAATGCACACCAGATTTTTCGTGTAGGTATTCGACGCGGAAGTCGATATATAAATCAAATTGAGGAATGCTGGTGCTAAGCATTTGACCGTCTTCACTAAAAATAGTACCACGTTCTGCTTCGATTGAATCGATGTGCTGGTGTAAGCTATCACTCATGCTTCTCCAATGAGGACCTTGCACTTGCTGTATATAAATAGCTTTCCCGAAGATAGCGATGCAGGCCACTATCACCAGCAGGTAGCTGAGATAGACCCTCCAAAGTATGTCGCGTTTTACTTCCATGATAGCATCTATTATTTCAATGTCAAGCTTTCAAAAAAAACTCTTCCTAATTCCCCGGCTTGAAAGCCGGGGTTATCGTATTTTCTTTCATCTTTTTCTTCACTTCTTTCCCTCACCTACTTCGTTAACTTCAAACGTTGTGGCGTTTCTCTACTTATTTTTAAACCAAGTGGTGATGCTGCTTTCAGCACTTCCACTTCCTCACTTTTAAACATCACTTCACTTTTCAGGGTCTTATATTCAAATTGCAATTCTTTCAATTCGTTATTGGTTGTATTGATCTTACGTATAATCTTATCTGCATTGTGACCATTTGCGATGTACAATACAGTTAGTGCTGTTAGAAATAAAAAAAATGGAATGTTCTTTACGATCCACTGATAACTGAACAAACCCTTTAAAGGATTCTTGTTACCAGCTGCGGTATTTTTTACCTGCTCTGCCATTAGTTTTCGTTCTCGGGTACGGGTGATCAATATCTTTCTGCCACTCTCAACTTTGCACTTCTACTTCTACTATTTCTCTTCAACTCTGCATCCGCAGCTGTGATTGGCTTCTTTGTAATTATTTTCAGTATCCGTTCTTTTTCAACTGATAGTAACGGATGTTCTTCTACTTCTTCAAATGTTCCTTGCTTAAAAAAATTCTTCACCAGTCTATCTTCAATCGAATGAAACGTAATTACAGCAACCCTTCCGCCTGTATTCAAAACCGAAGGCACTTGTTCTAACATTTCTTTCAGCGCACCCATCTCATCATTCACTTCCATTCTTAGCGCCTGAAAAACCTGTGCTAAATATTTATTCGGATTACCTTTTACAACAGCACTGATCAAAGCTTTGAATTGTCCAATCGTTTGCACAGGCAAATGTTTGCGCTGATGAACGATATGTTTTGCCAGTGTGATTGAATTGGTAACCTCTCCATATTTTTCAAAAAGTTTGTGTAGTTGTTGCTCACTATAAGTGCTGATAATATCTGCAGCAGATAGTGTTTGTCTACGATCCATCCGCATATCAAGCGGACCTTCAAAACGAATAGAGAAACCACGATCACCTTCATCAAACTGATAACTACTAACTCCCAGATCGGCGAGTATTCCATCCACTTTCTGTACTTTATGCAAACGCAAAAAGCGTTGGATATGACGGAAGTTGGCGGGAACAAAAACAACACGTTCATCATCAGGTAAATTTTGCTTTGCATCAGCATCCTGATCAAAAGCATATAACCTACCATCTTTATTGAGTTGTTCTAAAATTCCGCGACTATGTCCCCCACCACCGAAAGTGCAATCCACATAAATACCATCAGGTTTAATGTTTAGTGCGTCCATGCATTCGTAAAACAATACTGGTACATGATAGTCATTAGCCGAAGGGTGTTGGGTTGATTCCGAACCTTGTTCACTGTTCTTGTTCATAGTCGGAATTTTAACCGTTTTTTTCATCACCCTTCTCTTTCATGACTTCTGCGGCCAGGTCGCTGAATGCTTCTGGTGAAAAATCTTCAAAGAGCTGATTGTACTTAGCCGCATCCCAGATCTCGAAACGATCAAGGGCTGCTGCCAGAACGATATCCTTATTCAAGCTTGCAAACTCGCGAAGCGAAGCTGGTAACAACATTCTGCCTGCATTGTCCAGTTCAATTTCAGTGGCTCCTCCCAAAAACTGACGACGGAATTGACGTACTTTCGGGTCGAAATCATTTAGTTTACTGATCTTGGCAATTATGAGTTCCCAACTTTTCAATGGATATAACGTGAGACATTTTTCGAAACCACGGGCGAGGATAAATCGATCTTCTGCTTCAGGTAACTGTTTTTTCAGTCCACCCGGAAGCAAGAAGCGACCTTTCGCGTCTACCGTAGCTGCATATTCTCCGTGAAATCCTTGCATTAGTGAATAAGTTTTTCCAAGTATTACCACTTGTTGACACAAAATAACACTTTTTCCCACTTTTAATGGTGTTTTTAGCCGTTTGTATTTATCCACAAGAAAAAAACGGCTATAAGTGAGTACTGGATGGAGTTGCAGCTGTTTTAGTGAAAAAAGCATGTGCATGAACTGTGAATTAGTGTGGATAAGCTCAATCTTTTCTAAATTTGCCTATGCATCCGAAAGACCTCCAGATCAAAGATTTCAGTTATAATTTGCCTGAGGACCGCATCGCCAAGTACCCTTTGGCTAATCGAGATCAGAGTAAGTTGTTGATTTACAAGGGCGAACAGATCTCAGAATCGGTCTATCAGCAGATCGCTAAAGAAATTCCAGAAAACAGTCTGCTCCTATTTAATAATACCAAAGTGGTGGAAGCGCGCATCCTTTTTCAGAAAGAAACTGGGGCAACCATTGAGATTTTCTGTTTAGAACCAGATGATCGATACCCGGATATCACTTCAGCGATGCTGCAAAAAGGAAAAGTATTCTGGAAATGTTTGGTGGGGGGAGCCAAAAAATGGAAGGAATCACAAATTTCAAAAGCCATTTTGCATGGTGGGAGAACTATTGCATTTACAGCTGAACGAAAAGAGCAGATCGCAGACTATTATTTGATTGAATTTAGTTGGAGTGATACAGATATTTCATTTGCTGAAATATTACACGCTGCCGGATTAATTCCCTTACCGCCTTACTTAAATCGTGCCGCAGAAACAAGTGATTTGGATCGATATCAAACCATTTACGCCAAATACGATGGATCTGTGGCAGCTCCCACAGCGGGATTACATTTTACGGAAGCGGTATTCGAGCAACTTGATGCAAAAAATATTCAAAAGGCATACCTCACATTACACGTGGGCGCCGGTACTTTTAAACCCGTTAAAGCAGAAAAAATAGAAGGGCATGAAATGCATGCAGAGTTTTTAGAAGTACCTGTTGCATTGATTCAAAAAATAATCTCAAAATTAAACGACACTATTATTCCCGTGGGTACCACATCCATGAGAACAATAGAATCATTGTATTGGTTAGGGGTGAAAACAATTCTGCGCAGTGATATTGCTTTATCCGAATTAGTAATTAATCAATGGGATCCCTATACGATAGACGCATCAGGCATTTCAGCAGCAGAAGCATTACAAGCACTCATTGTATGGATGCAAAAAAATGAATTAGAATTGTTGATTACTAAAACACAAATCATCATTGCTCCAGGCTATTCATTTAAAATTGCAAAAGCACTCATCACCAATTTTCATCAGCCACAATCAACACTATTATTATTAGTATCTGCACTCATTGGAGAAGAATGGAAAAGGGTATATGAATATGCTTTAGAAAGTGATTTTCGTTTTCTGAGTTACGGGGATGGGTGTTTGCTTTGGAAGTGAAAAGTGATATTTTAAACGCTGAGCGTTTAAAACAATAAACACCCCTCCTATCCGCAAGCGAACAAGTGGGGTGTATGTTTTTTTGAAACACCCCTCCTGCCGCTTGCGGATAGGAGGGGAAAGTCGAGCGACTGAGCGATGACTGGGGTGGTTGCTCTCTAAAACTAATATGCATGTTTCTCTTAAAGACAACCACCCCGCCGTATGCCGCATTCGCGGCATCGGCTGCCCCTCCTATCCGCAAGCGGCAGGATGGGTGTACATTTTTTTATTCAAGTGAATAAGTAGGGTGCTTTTTTTTGATTAAAATATTTTACACTGAAAAATTTATAGTTATAAAATAGGGTTTATCTACTTCTTGATGTATACTTTTTCTTCATGAAAACTTATCGAACAAATAATTTATCAAGCCTCTTTAATTTTCGCAAAAAACTCAGAAACTCGGGTACTCCTGCTGAAGTAACATTATGGAACTACTTACAAAATAGAAGACTTGAAGGAAGAAAATTTAGACGACAACATAGTATCGGAAACTTTATTATTGATTTTTACTGCCCCGATGAAAAGCTTGCAATTGAACTAGATGGAGAAGATCATTTTTGGGAAGACGGAATGAAACGTGATGCTAAAAAAACTGCTTTTCTTAATAGTATGGGAATTCGTGTTATAAGATTTGAGAATATTTGGGTGTTTAAGGATGTGGAATATGTGTTAGGAGAAATTAGAAAATGTTTTTACTAAACTTAGAAGACTTTCAACCACCCCGCCCATCGCTAAACCGCTTGGGCTCCCCTCCTATCCGCAAGCGGCAGGAGGGGTATTTATTATTTTATTGTACTCATGCAGAAAGCGGCAGTAGGGGAATTTCTATTGTGAAAATACTTCCCTTCCCCAAAGTGCTTTCTACACGAATTTTTCCTTTGTGTGCATCGATGACTGTTTTTACATAACTCATTCCCAAACCAAAACCTTTTACATTATGTAGATTACCTGTATGTGCGCGATAGAATTTTTCGAAGATGCGTTTTACGGTTTCCTTACTCATGCCTATTCCATTGTCTTCTATCCGAATGACCAGTACTTTAGTAGTGCTATGAGTAGAAACTTTTATGAAAATATTTTCGTTTGAATATTTTATTGCGTTATCAATTAAATTAGATAACAAATTTGAAAAGTGAACTTCATCTACTGAAATCAAATCGTACTTAGCATTAAAGAGTGTTTCTACTTTACCATTTCTACTTTGTAACTGCAATACATAATTATCTAAAACCTGTGCTAACATTTCATGCAAATGAACTTCGCTAAGATTTAATTTCAATTCTTGTCGATCCATCAAAGCAGCTTGCAGAATGGTTTCTACGTGTTTGTTCATCCGAATATTCTCTTCCTTAATGATGCTTCTGAAGTATTCACGTTTCTCCGGACTAGCTAATACTTTTTCATTTTTCAAAGCATCCACCGCCAAAGAAATAGTAGCGAGTGGGGTTTTGAATTCGTGTGTCATATTATTGATAAAATCACTCTTGATCTCGCTCAATTTTTTCTGATTCAATAAAGATCGAACAGTTACATAGAATGCAGCAATGATGATCAGCATAAAAACACCGGCACCAATAATTACCCACTCTAAGGATGCCCAAACCTGTTTCGTATAATTTGGAATGAGAACAATCAGTTGTTCATAACTGGCCATGTCGTCCAGCGTGATGGATTCATCAGGCAGAATGGGAATGATAAAAACTTTATTTACTCCAGTATCTAAACTCGCTTTTTCATATCCACCAGTCAGCATTTCAATTTCCTGTGTAGAAGAATAAATGGCAAACTCGAATTCTAAATGATGCCACTCATCGGTTAAAAATTCTTTGCGCAATTTGGCGGATACTTCATCCACAGAAAATTTTTCTCCTATGGTTAATGGCTTAATAACGTGCAAATGAAAATCAGAATTAAATCCACCCATCCCAGATTTCCTTGGTCGTATTACCTGACCGCTATACACTTTTTTATACAGATCAGCAGCCACAGTTAAGCCGTTTGCGCTTAGCTTATTATTTAACTGACCCTCTCTTACTTTAATCAGGTTGTTCAACCAGGAAGCCTGCAATAGCAGAAGGCCCAGGAGTGACAAAGAGATCAGTATAATTATGATGGGGAAAGTTCGCTTCATTCTTACAAATATAACGGTTTGAAATACTAGGGAACACCCGGATATTTGTATTTATGAGCTTTTTAACGGACTAAGAATATTTTTTGCAGTTAAATTCCTTTGTACTAATTTTTCATTCATGACAGCTCCGGAACCTGGCCAATTGCTGATATCTGATCCCTTTTTGAAAGACCCAAACTTTCAACGGACCGTTATTTTATTATGTGATCATGAAGAACAGGGAAGTTTTGGATTTGTACTGAATAAACTACACCATCAAGTGATTGGAGATCTGCTTGAAGTATTAGAGGGATGCAATTTTCCTGTGTTTATTGGCGGACCCGTACAAAAAGATTCCCTACATTTTATTCATCGCAAACCCGATCTATTGGGCGGCACAGAACTCATTGATGGTATTTACTGGGGTGGCGATTTTGAAATGGTATTATCTCTAATTCTGACCAAAGAATTAAACGAAGAAGATATTCGTTTTTTTATTGGATATAGTGGATGGGGGGCAGGACAATTAGTGGAAGAATTATCAGAAAAAACATGGATCACACGTAAGGCTACCCGCAGACTTAGTTTCTATAAAAACATTGATGAGATCTGGAAAGAAGCCTTATTCGATTTAGGTGGAGAATATCAACAGATGATCAATTATCCAAAAGATCCACAGTTGAATTAATTGTCTGTTTTAATTACAAATTTTAATTGCTTCCAGTAATCTTCCAGCAATTCATTGCTTTGGTGTGCAGTAAAATGATGAGCCTTTATATATCTTTCCGCATCTGCAATTCTTTCGTCGGTTAATGGGTGCGAACTCAAGAACGATAAGGCTTTCATGGATGAGTCATTATTTGCTTCTTTTAATCGCTGCATTAATTCTAACATTCCTTTAGGATCAATATTATTTCTTTGCATCAGCACCATTCCTTCTTCATCTGCTTGCTGCTCTAATTTTCTGGAGTAATTCATATGCACTAAAAAATCAGCGTTGCCTACAATTATTTTAGCAGCGCTTCCAGCTGCATTTGTAAATAAACTAATCACAAAACCAGAACCCATCGAGGATAAAATATTTTGTAAACTATGCCTGCGATTAATATGCGTTGACTCATGACTTAGCAATGCCACCAACGATTCCGGTGTTTGCAATTCTTGTAAGATAGCAGTGTTTACCACGATATGCCCGCCGGGTAAAGCATAGGCATTTACTTCATCAGAAACTGCCACAGAAACTTTGATCGGATATTGTTTACTCAAGTGTAATTGATCTGCAAAATTTTGTAAAATAACGCTGGCGTTTTTATCGAATTTAATTTCTTCCTGCATTCCATTAAAAAATTGATTACCCATTTCGATTTCATTCTGCACAGAAATAAAATGGATGGCAATCTTTGGTAACACTTGCGAAAACAAAATATATACCGCCATAAAAAATCCTAATACTGCTGCAATAATCAGCAGTGTTCTATTCCGTTGATTTTTCGGCTTTGTTGTATAAAAGTTATCTGTTGGATACATCTTTAAAAGTAAATATTATTTGATGCTTTAAATACAAAGAGCCCGGAAAATTCCGGGCTCTTGCAAACTATTTCAATGTGGCTTATGCTTCTTTTGCACCTTCCACCAACACCGTAACTTTATTATTCAACACTTCCACAAAACCACTTTCAATGGTATAGTGTTCAAAGCTGTTTTTGTCTTTCAGAATTTTAACGGTACCCTTTCCTAAAGCACTTACTAAAGGAGCGTGTTTTTCTAAAATTTCGAAAAGACCCGTGATGCCTGGTAATTGAACCCCATACACATCTCCGCTGTACAACTTTTTTTCGGGTGTTAATATTTCTACGTTCATTACTATTCTTTTAATTAAGCTTTAGCAGCTTCTATCATTTTCTTACCTTTTTCAACCGCATCTTCCAAAGTACCAACCAGGTTAAATGCTGCTTCAGGATATTCATCCACTTCACCGTCCATAATGGCGTTGAATGCACGAATGGTATCATTGATTTCCACAAACACACCTTTCAATCCTGTGAACTGTTCAGCTACGAAGAAAGGCTGACTCAAGAAACGTTGCACTTTACGAGCACGTTGAACGGTCATCTTATCTTCATCACTCAATTCGTCCATACCCAGGATAGCAATAATATCTTGTAATTCTTTGTAGCGTTGTAAAATTAATTTAACGCGGTTAGCGCAATCATAATGCACATCACCCACGATCAATGGCGTAAGAATTCGAGAAGTAGAATCCAAAGGATCCACCGCAGGATAGATACCCAAATCGGCAATCTTACGGCTTAATACCGTAGTTGCATCCAAGTGAGCAAAAGTAGTTGCAGGAGCCGGATCGGTCAAATCATCCGCAGGAACATACACCGCTTGAACAGAGGTAATAGAACCATTTTTGGTTGATGTGATACGCTCTTGCATCAATCCCATTTCAGTAGCCAATGTAGGCTGATAACCTACCGCTGAAGGCATACGACCTAACAAGGCCGATACCTCAGAACCAGCCTGAGTGAAACGGAAGATATTATCAACGAAGAACAAGATGTCCTTACCTTTTCCAGTACCATCTCCATCACGGAAATATTCGGCAATCGTTAATCCGCTCAAAGCCACACGCGCACGTGCTCCTGGAGGTTCGTTCATTTGTCCGAATACGAAAGTAGCTTTAGACTCTTTCAATCCTTCCATATCCACTTTGCTCAAATCCCAGCCGCCTTCTTCCATGCTATGTTTGAAAGCTTCACCGTAGTTCATGATACCCGCTTCAATCATTTCACGAAGCAAGTCATTACCCTCACGAGTACGCTCACCCACACCAGCAAATACAGAAAGACCACCGTGACCTTTCGCGATATTGTTGATCAATTCCTGAATCAATACGGTTTTACCTACACCCGCACCACCGAACAAACCAATCTTACCACCTTTTGCATATGGCTCGATCAAGTCGATCACTTTGATTCCTGTATAAAGGATCTCAGAAGCCGTACTTAAGTTTTCGAATAATGGGGGTTTATTATGGATCGGACGTCCGCCTTCTTTACTTACTTGTGGAAGACCATCAATTGCGTCG
>Ga0194061_1000419_pt1 | contig 26035 bp, 32 predicted proteins | sample SepL2221m_MetaG_FD_163423 | JGI IMG/M metagenome (GOLD analysis project Ga0194061, IMG submission 163423) | Anoxic zone freshwater microbial communities from boreal shield lake in IISD Experimental Lakes Area, Ontario, Canada - Sep2016-L224-21m | ecosystem: Environmental > Aquatic > Freshwater >... | reverse complement strand
ATCCCCACCCCCATCCCAGCCGGTGCCAACCCATTCCTCGTTCACCCGCGCTGCCGTCGATCGCGGAGCGTTCCCGCGCCGGATCTGCGGCATCACCTGCGTCAGCCCAGGGACTCCCTGATGCCGGTGGCCGCCGAGCGCAGGGCGGCATCACAGCAGCGCTGACTGAGCACCGCCTCCGCCAGACCGGGCACCATCGGCCGATCCTGGCGCACGCATGCGGCCCACCAACCCAGCAGCCTGCGCACGGGAGCGATGCGTCCATCCGCCCAGGTGCGCCCGTAGGCCAGGGCGGGGTCGAGGGCCACGGGCTGCAGGGGATCCCCCTGCCGCGACAGAGCGATCTGGAAGCCGTGCACGTAATCGGCCTGGTTATCGGATCCCAACACGACGGTGGCCTCGCGGCCATAGAGCTCGATCCAATAGCCCCGCCCCCGGCGGGTCACGGCGGCCAGGCTGACCTGGGCCGGCACCGACCGGGCGTAGCCGGTCTCCAGGCGGAGCTGGGCCAGGGCGATGTCCTCAGCATCCACGGCCGCCAGCCGGCCGTCGCCCGCCGGCAGGGGCCGTTCGGGGATGGAAATCGAGGTGCTGGCGCTGATCTGGCTCGCCGGACCCACCAGCCAGTGCAGGGTGTCGAACGCATGGCTGCCCAACGAGCCGATCACGCCTCCCCCTTCACAGGCCTGGGAATACCAGTTCCAGGGCCGGTTGGCGTCGCTGCGGCTGCCCATCAGCCAGTCCAGCTTCACCAGCACCAGCTCACCGAGAAGCCCCTGATCCAGCAGGGCCTTGAGCTGCTGGAACTGGGGCACGGCCCGGTACTCGAAATCGACCGCCACACAGCACCTCTGGCGCAGGGCCAGCCGCTGCAACTCCTCCACCTGGTCGGCATCCAGGCCCACGGGCTTTTCCAGCATCAGGTGCTTGCCGGCCTCCAGGGCCCGACGGGCCAGCTCGAAACGGGCAGCAGGCGGGGTGGCGATGACCACCGCCTCGATCAGAGGATCGGCCAGCAGTGCATCGAAATCCGTGGTGCCGGGCAGCTCGGCAGCACGGCAGGCGGCCTCAAGCCGCTCGGCCCTGGGGTGCCAGAGGGCCACCGGCTCGGTGAGGGGCTGATCCCGCAGGGCCGGCAGATGCACCTTTTCGCCAAAGCCAAGACCGGCGATCGCCACCCGCAGCGGCGCCCCAGCGGAGGGGGAGTCGGCGGAGAGGACATCGGCGGTGGCGGTCATCGGGAGGCCAGCAGGGGGGCTCCAGCCTCACAGGCCGCCCGCAGCACCCGATCCACCAGGGAGTCCTCCCCGGCGGGCTGCCAGGGGGTGCCGAACTGGGGAAGCCCCCGGATCGAGGTATCGCGGTAGAGACCCTGATCGCAATCGAGCTGCATCACGTAGAGCGTGCCCGCCGGCAAACGGGCGGACGGGGCAGCGCCCTCCGGGGGGGCGGGGCGATAGCGGCTGAGCACCGACAGGCGCCCGTCCCGGTCGATGCGCAGGCTGCCCGTGTCCCACCACTGTTCCCCTTCCACCGAGGTGCCCACCGAACGCCAGTCCACCGGGCCTGCCAGGAGGACCGATGGCCATCCCACCGCCATCAGCAGCACCAGGGCAAGGACCAGGAGCCGACCACCGAAAGCGCCCACGGCCGCCACCACCGCCACCCCCATCAGGCGGGAACCGCCGCCGCGCAGCCATGCAGCCGCAACAGGCCGGCGAGGGTGCTGCGAAAACGGGTGCGCGGCACGATGAGGTCGACGAAGCCGTGCTCCTGCAGATACTCGGCCGTCTGGAATCCCTCCGGCAGCCGCTCGCGCAGGGTCTGCTCGATCACCCGCCGTCCGGCGAAACCGATCAGGGCTTTCGGTTCCGCCAGGATCAGGTCACCGAGCATGGCGAAGCTGGCGGTCACCCCGCCGGTGGTGGGGTGGGTGAGCAGGGGGATGTAGAGCAGCTCGGCCTGGCGGTGGTGCTGCAGGGCCCCGGAAATCTTGGCCATCTGCATCAGGCTGAGCATCCCCTCCTGCATGCGGGCCCCGCCGGAGGCGCAGACGATCACCACCGGGGCGCGGCGGGCGGTGCCCTCCTCAATCAGGCGGGTGAGCCGTTCCCCCACCACCGAACCCATGGAGCCCCCCATGAAGCGGAAGTCCATCACCCCCAGGGCGAGGGGCATGCCCTCCAGCCGGCAGAGGCCCGTAACCACCGCATCGCGAAGGCCCGTGCTCTGCTGGCTGTCCCGGATCCGGTCGGCGTAGCTGCGCCGGTCCTTGAACGCCAGGGGATCGGTGGGCGACAGCTCCCCATCAAGCACCTCAAAGCTGCCCGGGTCGGCGATGAGGCGAATGCGCTCCTCGCTGTCGATGCGGAGGTGATGACCGCAACCGCTGCAGACGCTGGCGTTGGCGACCAGGTCTTTGCGGTAGACCACCAGGCTGCATTCCGGACACTTGCTCCAGAGGCCGTCCCCCTCGTCGCTCTCCTGGGGCGTGCGGGCCACCGGGGTGGTCTTGCGACGATCAGCGAACCAGTCGAACAGCGACATGGAGGAGATGGCCGGACGGTATTCGGACCATTAAAGGCCCGGGAACCCCAGGCGCTCCCCGAACTGCCGCAGCCACCAGCCGTTACCCCCCAGCCAGAGGGCCACGCCACCGGCGGCCAGGAACGGGCCGAAGGGGAACGGCTGATGGGGTCCCAGGCGACCGGTGATCCGGCCGAGGCCCCCCACCAGGGCGCCGCCCAACACCGCCAGGGCCACCGCCAGACCCATGCCCACCAGACCCAACCAGGCCCCCAGCAGGGCGGTGAGCTTGGCATCCCCCAACCCAAGGGCGGGGCGGCCCAGGGCCCTCTCCGCCAGGGCGCTCAGGCCCTCGAATGCCAGCAATCCCGACGGCGGAGGCGATGAGGTGATCCAGGAGCAGGTGGCGCCCCACCGCCTCCCCCTGGCTGAAACCGAGCGCCGCCGTGACCCCCCATCCCAGCAGCACCCCCCAGCGGCAAAGGGGCTCCGGCAACCAGAGCTGGTCAATGTCGATCAGCACGAGGGGCACCAGCCAGCTGATGAAGAACCAGCCAGCCCCCAGTAGCAACCAGGGCGCTGCCGCGCCCATGGCCGTGGGCGTCGCCAGCACCACCGCCACCCACAGTCCAGCCGTGAGCAGCTCCACCAGCAGATAGCGCACGTGGATGGGCCGGTGGCAGTGGCGGCAGCGGCCCCGCAACAGCAGCCAGCCCAGCACCGGCAAGTTGTCGTACCAACGGAGGCGGGTGCCGCAGTGGGGGCAATGGCTGGGCGGGGCCACGATCGATTCCTCCCGCGGCACACGCCAGGCCACCAGGTTGAGGAAACTGCCAAAGCAGGCACCCACCAGGGCGGCGATCAGGGGGAAGAACTGCATTCAGCTGCGTAGGGGTGAACGGGGAGGCCGCTGACGGCTCACCCGGCCGCGGAGAAGCTCCAGGGGCACAAACAGCTCGTTGGGAAGGAGCACGGGGATCTCGAACACCACCCGCCCCTGGCCGGTTTGGGGATGGAGAACGACCCCCAGGGGATCAACGGACGCAGGGCCCTGCTCGAAATGGATCAGGTAGATGCGCCGGGCAAGGGTGATCAACCGGCCGCTGTCGATGCGATCAAAGCGCAGGGGAGACTGCGGCTGGCCGGTGGCGCCACGAATCTCAAACGAGGGCGTGGTGATCGGAATCGGCTTCACCGGATCCACCAAGTGGACCCAAGCTAATCCGTCAGGCGAGACCCTTCTTGACCTCGATCAAACGGTGAATGATCGGGGTGAGAATCAGCTCCATCGCGAAACCCATCTTGCCGCCGTCGACCACGATGCTGGTGGGGCTCGACATGAAGGAATCGCGAATCATGCTGAGGAGGTAGGGGAAGTCGATCCCCCATTTCTCGCGGGCCCCTTTACGGAAGTGAATGATCACGAAGGACTCATCCGGGCTGGGGATGGATCGGATCATGAAGGGGTTGGAGGTGTCAACCGTGGGCACCCTCTGGAAGTTGATGTCAGTCCGGCTGAACTGGGGGCAGATGTGATTGATGTAGTCCGGCATCCGTCGCAGGATGGTTTCCACCGTGGCCTCGGCGGAATATCCCCGTTCAGCGTTGTCCCGGGCAATCTTCTGAATCCACTCCAGGTTGGTGATCGGCACCACGCCGATCAGCAGATCCACCAAGGAAGCGACGTCTTGCTCCTTGGTGACGACCCCCCCATGGAGACCCTCGTAGAAGAGCAGGTCAGTTCCGGATGGAATGGGCTCCCAAGGGGTGAACTGGCCGGGCTCCAGGTTGGTGGACAGACGCTTGTTATGGTCGGCGGCCTCCTCCAAAGAGTGGAGGTAGTAGCGCTTCTCGCCGCCACCGGTTTCGCCGTAGCTCTTGAAGAGCTCCTCGAGCTTGTCGAAGAGGTTGGCACAGGGGCCGAAGTGGGAAAACTTTTTGCCTTCCGCCACCGCCTGGGCCATGGCCTCCTTCATGGGGCCCCTCTCGTAGCGGTGATAGCTATCACCTTCGATGACGGCTGGGGTGATGCCTTCTCGGTTGAAGATGTACTCAAAGGCCCGTTTCACGGTGCTGGTTCCCGCTCCGGAGGAACCGGTGACAGCCACGACCGGGTGACGCTTTGACATCTGCGCAGGGGGTGGGACAGCAAATCCGAGTTTCGCAGATCACCGGTCACCCGCTCGCCGGCGACGCCCGCTGGCCTCAGAGCAAGGCCAGCAGCTGCTCGCCCATGGCCTTGCAGCCGAGGACCGTGATCCCATCCGCCTCCCCCCCACTAGCCCCTGCAGAGGCCAGATCCCCGGTGCGGAAGCCCGCCGCCAGCGCCCGATCGACCGAGCGCTCCAGATCGGCGGCGGCGGCCTCCTGGCGCAGGCCGATCCGCAGCAACATGGCGGCCGACAGCACCATGGCGAGGGGATTGGCCCTGTCAGTGCCGGCGATGTCGGGGGCGGAGCCGTGCACAGGCTCGAACAGACCAGGCCCTTGGGCACCCAGGGAGGCCGAAGGCAGCATGCCGATGCTGCCGGTGAGCATGGCGGCCTCGTCACTGAGGATGTCGCCGAAGAGGTTGCTGGTCAGCAGCACGTCGAACTGCCTGGGGTTGCGCACCAGCTGCATGGCCGCGTTATCGACATACATGTGGCTGAGCTCCACCGAGGGATGGTCCGCGGCCATGGCCTCGACCCGGTCGCGCCAGAGCTGGCTGACATCAAGCACGTTGGCCTTGTCCACCGAACAGAGGCCCCCGCGGCGCTGCTCCGCCAGCTCAAAGGCCACCTTGGCAATGCGGTCGATCTCGAAATCGCTGTAGGCCATGGTGTTGAAGGCCCGCACATGGCCATCAGCCTCCACCCGCCCCTTCGGTGTGCCGAAGTAGATGCCGCCGGTGAGCTCCCGCACCACCAGCAGATCAACGCCGCTGATCACCTCCGGGCGCAGGCTGCTGGCGTCGATCAAAGCGGGCAGGATTTTCACCGGCCGCAGGTTGGCGAACAGCCCCAGGCCGGAGCGCAGGGCCAGCAGACCGGTTTCGGGGCGTTGCTCCCGGGGCAGGGTGTCGTATTGGTAGCCGCCGATCGCCGCCAGCAACACGGCATCGCTGGCCCGGCAGGCCGCCAGGGTGCTCTCGGGCAGGGGAACGCCGGTGGCATCGATGGCGGCGCCACCCACGGGCCGCTCGTCGTAGACGAGATCGAAGCCGTGGCGGGCACTGACCGCATCCAGCAGCTGCCGGGCCACCGCTGTGATTTCCGGGCCGATGCCGTCACCGGGCAGCAGGGTGATGCGGTAATCGGTCATGGCGGCGGCACTGGTGGACCCGAGGCGCGAAGCTACCCCAGCGGCCTCAGCTGGCGTCGCGGCTGAGCTGGCGGAGGGTGCGGGCCATCTCCGGCAGCTTGTTGAAGGCCGCGGAGCAGCGCAGCCAGAGGCGGTTGGGGATGGCCGGGTAGCCGCTGACCACCTCGCCAGCCGCCACCTCGCCGTGGATGCCGGATTTCGAGGAGGCGATGGCGCCATCGCCAATCGTGGCTCGGTTCGCCACCCCCACCTGGCCCGCCAGGATCACACCGTTGCCGAGGCGGGCGCCGCCGGCAATGCCCACCTGGGAGGCCAGGGCGCAGCCCTTGCCGGTGACCACGCCGTGGCCGATCTGCACCAGGTTGTCGATCTTGGTGCCGGCGCCGATGCGGGTCTCCCCCACCGATGGCCGGTCGATGGTGGTGCCGCAGCCCACCTCCACCCCCTCCTCCAGCACCACCAGTCCGGTCTGGGGCATCTTGCGCCAACCGGCGGCGGTGGGCACGAAGCCGAACCCCTCCGAGCCCACGACCGCATTGGAGTGGACCACACACCCCCGCTCGAGTCGGCTACCCGGGTGGAGCACGGCGTTGGAGTGCACCTCGCAGCCCTCCGCCAGCAGCACGTCGTCGTAGAGCACCACCCCGGGATGGAGGGTGCAGCCATCGCCGACCACGCTGCCCTCCCCCACCACCACGTGGGCACCGATGGAGACACCCGCACCGACATGGGCGCTGGGATCGACCACGGCGCTGGGGTGGATGCCGGCGACCGGGCGCTTGGGGGGATAGAGAGCTTCGAGCGCCTCGGCGAACCCCAACCGCGGATTCCTCAGGCCCGCCCAGGCGATGCCCGCGGCGGTGGCCTGCGCCTGGAGGGCCGGGTCGTTGGGCAGCAGCACGGCGGCGGCACCGCTGGCGGCCAGGGTGGCGGCGAGGCTGTTGCCGGCCTCCAGAAAGCTGAGTTGCCCCGCACCGGCCTGGTCGATGGCGGCCGCCCCCACCAGTTCAGGGTCGGAGCCCAGGTGGGGCTCGGAGGCAGCATTGGCGGCGCTCAGACGAGCGAGCAGTTCACTGAAGCGCATTCCCGCCGTTCGGCACCCGCGGCCGGATCGTAGGCCCGGTGCCGAAGCGCGGGCGGACCCTGGCGAGGCGGGCGGGCCTCAACTGCGGGCCGAGGCAACGGTGAGCACCAGATGGTCGCGGTGCACCACCGCATCGCCCACATCGGCGCCGAGGGTGCGCTGGAGAACTTCACTGCTCTGGCCGATCACCCGGCTCAGTTCATCGCTGCTGAGGGCGCATAGGCCCCGGCCCAACTCGCGCCCATCGAGGGCCATCAGGCGCACGGCATCCCGGCGCTCGAAGCGGCCATCCACCTGGCGGATCCCCACCGCCAACAGCGAAGCGCCCCGCTCCACCACGGCCCGCTCAGCGCCGGGGTCCAGCCAGATCTTGCCCTTGGGCAGCAGGGCGTGGGCCAGCCAGCCTTTGCGGTCAGGCAGGGGCTTGGGGCTGGGCTGGAACACGGTACCGAGCCGCTCGCCGGCCAGCAGGGCATCGAGCACCGCCGGATCACGGCCGTCGGCCAGGCGCACCCGGATGCCACTGGAGGTGGCGATGCGGGCCGCGGCCAGCTTGGTGGTCATGCCACCGGTGCCCCACTGGCCGCCGCCGGTGGCCACGCCGCTGAGGCGCTCCAGCTCCGCCAGGCTGCCCACCTCCTCGATCGGTTCGGCGCCAGGGTCCCGGCGGGGGTCGCCGGAGTAAAGGCGGTCCACATCGGTGAGCAGGACCAGTTCATCCGCCCCAATCGCCACGGCCACCAGGGCCGAAAGGGTGTCGTTGTCGCCGAAGCGCAGCTCGTGGGTAGCCAGGGTGTCGTTCTCATTGATCACCGGCACCACCCCCCAGGTGAGCAGCTGCTCCAGGGTGCGGCAGGCGCTCTGGTAGCGGCGCCGGGAGGCCAGGTCGCCGCGGGTGAGCAGCACCTGGGCGACGGTCTGGCCGTGGGCAGCGAAGGCGGCGTCGTAGAGCCCCATCAAGCGGCCCTGGCCGATAGCCGCGGCGGCCTGAAGCGCCTCCACCTCCTTCGGGCGGGAGGCCAGTTCAAGGGCATGGCAGCCCAAGCCAACGGCACCACTGGTGACCAGGGCAACGGCATGGCCATCGGCCCGCTGGCGGCTGAGGCTGGCGGCCAGATCGGCGATCACCTGCCCCGTGCCGCGGCGCCCATCGCCCCGCAGCAGGCTCGTGCCCACCTTGATGACCCGACGGCTGCCCATCAGCCCAGCTCGGTGCCCACCCAGCGGGCCAGACGGAGTTCGATGTTTTGCAGCCGGTCGCGCTCGCAGGGCTGGCCAACGCGGTTCACCGGCTTCACCAGCACGGTGAACAGACCGAGACGGTTGCCGGCGAGCACGTCGGTGAAGAGGCGATCGCCCACCAGGGCAACCTGGTCATGGGGCAGACCCAGGTCGGCGAGCACCCGGCGCAGGGCGCTGCGGCGGGGCTTGCCGGCGGAGGTGGTGAAGGGGACCCCCAGTTGCTCGGCCACCGCACCGATGCGGGCCCGGGAGGGGTTGTTGCTGAGCAACCTCAGCTCCAGGTGCTCCTGGGCCCGCCGCAGCCAGGTTTCAACCGGCGCCGGCAGCTCCGCGTGGCGGCGGGGCAGCAGGGTGCGATCCACATCGAGCACAAGGGCCCGCAGGGGCACCGCCAGCAACCGCTCCAGCGGCAGCTCGGCAAGGGTGCCGCTGGCGAGCCAGTTGGGCTGGAGCAGCTGGGGGAGGCTCAATCGTCGCTCTCCCGATCGTCCAGCTCGGCCTCGATGCGGGGCTGAACCCGCTCGAACTCCTCCCCTTCCACCAGCACGGCTTCGCCATCGGTGATGCGGGCGAGCACAAAGAAGGGATCGAGGGGGATGAACAGGCCGTATTCCTGGTCGGCGGCCCGGAACTGGATCAACAGTTCGTAGGCATCGGTGTCGTCGTCGAGGTCGTCCTCCTCGTCATCGAAGTCGTCGGGGTCGGGTTCGTCCAGCTCCCCACTGACCGTGAGGGTGACGGCGGAGCGCACCAGGGTGAGGTCGTGCTCCTGCAACACCACATCGGCCACCGAAAGGATCGGCTCGGCCGCCTCGATGGATTCGATGACCTCCGGCTCCTCGTCATCCACGAGGCGCACCAGGCACACCGGGGTGTCGACGGGGGTGAGCAGGGCGTAGTCGTGGCCGTCGAGCGGGATCAGCTGCTCGAGGAAGCAGAGAAGTTCTCGACCACTGTCACGCACCAACACCGTGGGCACGTCACCGGATCCGGAGAGGGAAGAGCCTTCGGCGCTCATGGAGGGAGTTCAGACCCCCTCACAATGAATCAACATCGTCCCCGGTACCAGCGGCGATGGCCGCAGCCGGGACCGGAACCGCCCCAGGGCGGGGGAGCGGTGTTGGCTCAGGCCCCTCCGAGAGCCACTGTTCCAGCAGCAGGGCGGCGGCGGCACTGTCCAGGGCCCCGCTGCGATCCCCATGGAGGCCGCGGCTTTCAGCGGCGGCCCAGCTGCTGGCGTGCTCGTTGACCCAGGCCAGGGGCAGATCCAGCTCCCGGGCCAGCCTCTCGCCATAACGGTGGCAGTGGCGGGCCTGTTCCGTGGGCTGCTGGGCGGCATCCAGGGGCAGTCCCACCACCAGGGCTTGCACCCGGCGCTCGCGCACCACCGCCTGCAGCTTGGCCAGGTCCACGGGGAAGGCAGCCCGCAGCAGCGCCGGTAGGGCGGTGACCGTGAGCCCGAGGGCATCGCACCCGGCCAGGCCCACCCGCCGGCGGCCCACGTCCAAGGCCAGAACGGAGCGGGGGGACGGTTTCAACCGGGCTGGTTTCAACGGGGCTGAAGCACCGGGGTGGGCAGGGGACGCCGCCGCGGCTGCCACTGCTCGAGCATCGCCTCCAGCCGGCTCACGGCCAGATGGGTGGGCTGGGGATCCTGACGGCGCCAGACGCTGCGGGCCATCAGCACCTCCTCCCCCTCGGGCAGCAGACCGATGCTGCGCAGCCAGCCATTGCGGGGCTGGTCGAGCACATCGCTGCGCAGCAACACCTCCTCCAGCCCGGCGGCCACCTGGGCGAGCAGACGCTCCACCGCAGGGCCCAGCAGGTGTTCCCAGCCGGGATGGATGGTGAGATCAAGCTCCGGCAGCGTCGGCCCCGGATCGGAGCGCAACCGGCGCACGGCCGCCACCGCTTGGCGGCGGCTGGTGTCCACCAGCATCAAGCTGGGGGAAGCGCTCTGGTCGAGGAGATCCTCGATGCGGCCATCGAGCAGCTGGCGTAGGTGGGCCGGACAGGCCGCCTGCTCCAGGTGCCAGAGCAGGGAGGCAGTGCGCCGCTGCAGGGGGCGCACTTGAAGTTCGGCCGGAAGCTCTGAGCAGGGAACGGCCGAGGGCTGGGGACGCCAGCGCCAGAGGGTTTCTGTGCGCTGGGGTTGGAACCCCAGCTGGCGCAGCAGCGCCAGGCGGTCGGCGTTGAGGCTGGAGGTGCGGGCGATCCAGCTGGCGGCCTCGCGGCTGCGCTGAATCGCTTCCCGCAGCAGGGCCGTTTCCAGGGCAAGGCGGCCGGGAACGTCGGCGGCAGCAGCTGGATCGGCACCAGGGTCCAAATCAGCGGCGATGCGCAGGTGGCGGAGCTCCCAGCAGCTGCCGCTGCGGTTGTGGCGCTGGCTGACCACCAGGCCCAGCAGCCGCTGGCCATCGAAGCGAGCCACCAGCACCTGGGGGGCCAGGGGACGGCGGGGTGCCAGCAGGCTCAACAACCGGTCCGGCCCCTGCAGCAGCAGGGCCCGCTGGAGCAGGGGCTGGAGATCGAGGAAGGCGCTGTCCTGCAGCAGGGGCAGGTGCCAGCCCTGCAGCGGTTCGATCGCCAATCCCCTGGAGTCCTGACGCACGGAGGGAGCGCTGAAGAGCGGCGCGCGCTGAGCTTCAACTGTATCGGCGCCACCGGGGCAGCGGGATCAGGCCCCCTCAGGCGGGGCGCACCACCACAAGGGGGGTGCGCTCGTTGGCGTTGCCGGCGGGGTTGGGGCGCAGGGCCCGCTGCAACAGGGTCTCATCGCAGCCGGGGCTCGAGGCGAGCACCTTCACCCTCCCCAGGTCGTTGACATCCACAACCGCCACCGCCACCCCCAGGGCCGCCGCCAGCTCGCGGCAGGTGCGATCGGGTTGGTCGGGCCCAAGCACGATCGTCTGGTCGTAGGGGGGGGTGGTGCCCGTGATGTCGTCGATCAGGCGGGCCTGGTCGCCCGCCAGCCGGTAGAACCAGCCCTTGAGGCCGACCAGCTTCAGGGCGGTGCCCACCAGCCAGGCCACCAGGACCCTGGCAGGGCCCACCTGGTCGATCAGGGTCTGGAGACCGCAGGCGGTGGCCAGGCTGCTGGTGGGATGGAAGGCGCGGCAGAGGAGCCGGGCCAGGGCCGAGGGCTGCACCGTGGCCGGGTGGTGGTAGCGCCCCTGGATCACGGCCAACGGCGTCTCCCCGATGGTGAGGATGTCGCCCGACTGGAGCACGGGGCCGGCGTAGCGGCCCAGCACCGCCTCGGGCTCATCGAGCACCCCCAGCAGGTGGGTGCGCAGGGGCAGCACCCGGCAGCGGTCGCCATCGCGCCAGGCGGCGGCAGCCGGTTCGATCGGCTCGGGTTTGCGCAGGGGCACCAGCAGGCCGTCGCGGCGCTCCAGGCGGCCGAAGGGTCCGTAACTGGTCCAAAAAACATCCACCCAGAGGGTGTCGATCAGGCTGCCCAGGTCGACGCCGGAGGGGGCCTCGATCCTCACGGTGAGGCGGGCCCGGGTGCTCTTGCGACCCTTGACGATGTAGGCGGCCCAGTAGCCGTCGCTGCGGGCCTCATCATCGGGGTGGAGGGCCTCCACCCGGGTGGTGACCTTGAGCTGATCCAGGCGACCTGAGCCCAGCAGGGTGGGCTCCACCTTCAACTCGGGCACCATCACCTCCATGCGGCCGTGGGGGTTGGTGATCACCACCTCCCCGATCGCCTTGAGGCCCTGGTCGAAGGACCGCACCGCCCAGGGGCCGGAACGCAGGAACAGGGGCGAAGCGGGCCGCAGGCGGTGGCGCAGTTCGAGCACCAGCAGCGTGAGGCCGAACAGCAGGGCAACGATCAACACCAGGGAGATCGCGGGGGGAAGGGCAGGCACGCCGGGCGGGCACAGACTGCGGGAGCGTAGGCCTTGCCTGGGGCCGGAGTCGCCTCCGCAGGCTCCTAGGTTCGATCCAAGGCCAAGCCCGGGAGGGCCATGCGCAAGACCTTCGTTCTGGACACCAACGTCCTGCTGCACGACCCCCGGGCCCTGACCCGCTTTGAGGACAACGACGTCGTGATCCCGATCGAAGTGGTCGAGGAAATCGACCGCTTCAAGCGGGACCCCTCCGAGAAGGGCCGCAACGCCCGCCAGGTGTCACGGCTGCTGGATGGCCTGCGCCAGAAGGGGAATCTGGCGGAAGGGGTGGAGATCAATGCCGAACACCACGGCCGGCTCAAGGTGGTGTTCTGCCGCAGCGAAACCCTCAGCCAGCTGCCACCCGAGCTCAAGGGAGGCAATGGCGACAACAACATCCTGGCGGTAGCCCTGGAGCAGCGGCTGCAGGAGGTGATGGGCAGCCAGCCGCCGGTGGTGCTGGTCACCAAGGACACCAACCTGCGCATCAAGGCCGATGCGGTGGGGCTGATTGCCCAGGACTACACCACCGACAAGGTGGACATCGCCGACCTCTACCCGGGGTTCTGCGAGCTGCCCGTGGCTGCTGAGCTGATGGACCGGCTCAAGGCCAGCGGCAGCCTGCCGATGGCGGAGCTGCCCCCAGGGGCCCTCAACGGCGTGACGCTCCAGGCCAACGAGGGGGTGACGCTGGTGGACGGGATCCAGCCCAACCACACCCTGCTGGCCCGTTACAACGGCATCGACCAGAGCCTGCACCCCCTGCAGAAGGTGCATCGCATCAAGCTGGGGCGCATCCAGCCCCGCAACCGGGAGCAGACCTTCGCCCTCGATCTGCTGCTGGATCCGGCGGTGCAGCTGCTCACCCTGGTGGGCAAGGCGGGCACGGGCAAGACCCTGCTGGCCTTGGCCGCCGGCCTGCACCAGGTGGCCGACGACCATCTCTACGACCGATTGCTGGTGACCCGGCCGGTGATTCCCCTCGGCAAGGACATCGGCTTTCTGCCCGGGGATCTGAACGAAAAGATGGGCCCCTGGATGCAGCCGATCGTGGACAACCTGGATTATTTGCTAGGGGCTGCCAGCGATGACCCGGGCGGCGGCAGGGGCCGGAGCGGCCGGACCCAGCGCAGCAACTGGGCGGATCTGAAGGGCATGGGGCTACTGGAAGTGGAGGCGATCAGCTACATCCGCGGCCGCTCCATCCCCCGTCAGTTCATGGTGGTGGATGAGGCCCAGAACCTCACCCCCCATGAGGTGAAAACAATCGTGACCCGCGTGGGCGAGGGCACCAAGATCGTGCTCACCGGTGATCCTTATCAGATTGATAACCCCTATGTGGATGCCGACAGCAACGGGCTCACCTGGCTGGTGGAGCGGTTCAAGGGGCAGCCGCTGGCGGGCCATGTGACCCTGCTGCGGGGTGAGCGCTCAGAGTTGGCGGAGTTGGCAGCGAATTTGCTTTGAGGGGTGGAGGTTGAGTTATGCACTCGCTCCATCGGCGCCATCAGAGGCAGGCAACCGTGGAGTTTCCATCAAGGCTGCTTCCATCGGGAGTCCGCTGCATCGCGTTGCTCAAGCTTTCAAGTCAACCCTTGTTGATCCATTGAGCTTGAAATCGGCCCTTGAGCAAAATGGCTTCCTCTGACACGAAATTAAATTCACCAACAACAGGCTGCCCGCCATTCGCCCTAATCAGGCGAACCCAACCTTTCAACTCTTGGCGAGGCTGCCGTTTCCAGTCGAGCAAACGTGGCGATTTCAGATCCAGGAAATACGTTGCCGCCCCCAATCTCATCGACTTGTCGGGAAAGACAATCTTCTTTTGTGATTTCTCAGGCGCATCCCAGATCCGTAGATAGATCCAGGAATCGGGCTTGCCTCCGAATTGCGCCGCCGGAATCCAAAGACCGAAGGCAGGCCCATCCCAAGGCGCGATGTCGTGTTCTGCCGTCGTGGGCGGGCCGCCTGGTGGCAGTCCGGAGACAGCAATGGGGCCCTGAGCACGTGAAGAGTACCCGAAGGAGAGAGGGAGAATCGCCGCCAACAAGCACCCCGGGAAGAGGGTGGTGGCCAAAAAAGCATTGAACGCACGACTTTGGACAGTTATCGCCTTCGGCATGTTGAACCTCTCGAAACAGCAGCGCTATGAACAGGCCAGATCACGACGTTTATAAGTCGCGAACTCAAGCGATTCCTTGCACGACTTCTCGGTCGACCATTCCAGACCAGAAGCGGGGCAGACTTCACTGGCACCCAAATAATCCATGATTCCCCTCTTCCGCATCTGGATATTGGGCAAGAATCCGCCCGTGCAGGAGATAACTTTAAAGGCAGAATATGGGGAATGGATCCAAGCCATGATGGTCACTCTTCCGGGTGCTCACCGCAGGGCATCCAGAGAGAGCCCATGGCATGAACCCCTACGCAGCCGAGTTCTTTGGCTTTCTTCAGGGCAGTTTCTCGGTTCGGGTAGGCGTAGAGATTCCGCCCACTCCGATCATGGTGGTGATGAACCTGTCCGCCAGGGGCCCCCAGGCGGAAGGGCCCCATACCCTCCATACCCATCCACCACACCCCCATCACATTCACTCCAGCGATCAGGATGCCCATTCCAACCACGGAGGCGTTGATCACTCCCATGGCTACGGCACCGATGCTCAACACCCCCATCGGCACAACGCCAATGCTGACGACGCCCATGGGGACGACACCGATCGAGATGATGCCTAGGGGGGCGATGCCGATGGCAACCAGCTTCGGCCGGCTGCCGCATACCGATTGGGAGGGCACCTGCGGATTCTCTGATGCTGCAGGATCAGGCATCAATGAGAGGCCGGACCGGATAGCCCGCTAGGAGCCTCGCCGTGGCTGGCGCATGGCATCCACTGGTTGCCCATGCTGTGGGCACCTTTGCAGTTGAACTGCTTAGCGGCAGCTTCAGCCTCCGCCTTGGTATTGAACATCGCCTTCTGGGCGCCGTGGCCGGTTTGCTGAGCGCCGGCGGATCCCGCACAAACCACGGCCATGAGGCCACCAACGGTTGCGAGCGAGATGACTACCCTTCGCTGATGGGTCATGGGGGATGGGACCACTCCATTCATCTTGGCAGAGGGAGGCAGAGCATTTATGCCGTGAAGTGCCCATTTGCCAAGGAGCCATTCCTCTCCTTGCCCTCCCAACGACGCGCATCAACGGCCTGAGCAAGCGGGCGAAGCCTGCTAGAAAATCAAGTGCCCATGGGTGGGGTGCGGCATTTTGCTGAAATGGCGTCCGATTGTCTTCTTTCGTTCCTAATCGACTATCGGCGAAGGGTGCTACCTGGCTTGAATCTGAAACCTGGCGATGCCGAAGAGAGCGAACGACCCCGCCGACACACCTCTGCTAAGACTTCTCTGAAAGCTCAATCAAAGCCAGGGTTTGCCCCCAAGTTCGAAAGATTCCGGAGACCAGGAAGAGTGTGGTTGAGCCCGCTATGGCGAAAGGGGCGATAGCCTCTCCGGCGATCAATTTTGCGCCTCCGTAGAACAGGATGACGCTGGCGGCGATCGGAATTACGTTGTGGATAACCCTGTCCATCTTGCTCTGAATGGCCCTGAGATGGAGGGTACTCCGCACACGGACTGCATGGATTCGGTAGACCAAGCCACCAATCCCAATCACGATGAAAATAACTCCGCTTGGCAAATTAGACCGCCACGGAACCAGCACTACCATGCTCTGGAGCAGGACGCTGGCGAAGCTATCCAATACAGGCGTCAGCGATGCATGGGCGATGACCAGCTTTCGGGAGCTGGACAAGCCGGTGCCAAGCGTGACAACAACAAAAAGCAAACCGACAAGTGTTGCACCAGCCGCCCCAGTCACAGTGAAGAAGTTGCTCCAACCGTTAAACATAGAACCTTTCCTCTATATGAGGCAGCTTAATCGACCGAACCATAACCGGTCAGCCCCTAGGCCATTCTCTAGCCGACTCCAGCAAGAAGAATCGGCCTCCCAGCCACAGGAATTGGCAGCCATCGACCATGGCAGAACGAATGCCAAGTGACATCCAATGCCACAGGCAGCCAAGAGAACAAGCGAGCAGGATCTAAGGATGGCGGGTTGGCTGCGGGCTTGCATGGGCTAATGCTCGAGGTCCAATCGCACGGGAGACTTGCGTTCCACAGTGAAAAATGCACACCGACATAGGCGTGTATCTTTCCCCCCCTCGGGGGAAAAGCTCAGCAAGGAACAACACGAACAGGAGCGATTCGACCAGCTCTATGCCCAAGCCACGGTGCTGAGCGATGCCGATGAGATCCACTACCGCGTCGATACCACCCCAGGCCCCACCCCATCCTGAGGGGCTTCAGCCTCAAAAACTTCAGAGACCTTGGCGTGTTGAGCGACAGCGTGGCCCGGTTCTCCCACTCCGGCCTTGCCTTTACCCACCATCGCCGCAGCGCTGGTGGCGCTATCCACCCAACCAGCCCTGGCTCAGGCCGCCAGGATGCCCGTTTGCTGCAGCAGACGCCGCTGGCGACGGGCATCCACGAAGTGGTGGGCCGCCATGGCGCCGCTCACGGCCGCCGGCGGCACGCCGATGCCGGGGAACACCCCGGCGCCGCAAAGCACCAGCCCCTGCACCGGCGTGCCGCCACCGGGGAATGGCCCCCGATCGGCGGGCCAGGCAGGGCCATAACTGCCCTGGTGCAACCGCAGATAGTGGCGGTGGGTGAGGGGGGTCCCCTGCAGTTCGATCACCACCCGCTCGCGCCAATCGCTCAGCACGCCATCAAACACCTGGTGGAACACCGCGCAGCGCTCCTGCTTGAGGCGTTTGTAATCGGCACTGCCCCGTTCCAGCCCACTCCAGAGCTGCCAGGGTTCGTTGGCGGGGGTGTAGCCATGCAGCACCTGATGCCCCGGGGGCGCCAGGGAGGGATCCAGCAGGGACGGCATCGACAGCACCACCATGTTGCGTTCGGCGCCGATGCCCCGCTGCCAGTCCCCCACCCAGACGTGATGGATCGGCAGCTCAGCCAGGTCGTCGCCGCGCAGGCCCAGGTGCCAGTGCAGGAAGCTGGCGCAGGCAGGGGTGGCCTGCAGGCGAGAGCGCCAGCGGGCCGGCATGGCGGCTTCGCTGAGCAGGGCCGGCAGATCCCAGGGGCTGAGGTTGGCGATCACCCCCAAACGGGCATCCACGCGCTCGCCGCCAGTGAGCCTTACCCCGCAGGCCCTGCCGCCTTCCACCAGGATCTCCGCCACCGGGGAGCGGCATTGGAGCCGGCCGCCGTGGCGCTCCAGGCCGCGCACCAGGGCCGCCACCACCGCGGGGCTGCCGCCGATCGGGTAGTCCAGAGCGGCGTCGGGCTCGAACCACTCGCCGAACAGGGTGGCCATCGCCGCGGCGCTGGTCTGCTCCATCCCCAGCCCGGAGATCAGGAAGCAGAGCAGCTCCACCCAATGGAGCAGGAAGGGATCGCGCAGGTGGCGGCGGGCGAGTGGTCCGAAGGCACCCCCCAGCTGGCCCAGCCTGCCCGCCTGGGTGAGCAGGCCCAGGCCCTGTCCGCCGAGAACGGCCACCGTGCCCAATCCCGGCCGCAGGGCCAGCAGCGGCAGGGAGCGGGCGGCGGCGCAGAAGGGCTTCAGGACAGACATGAAGCGGGCCCATTCGTCGGCGGCGGCGACTCCGCGCAGGTCGCGCACCACGGTCAGGAAGGGCTCCAGGCCCACACCCACCCGCAGCGGGCCCTCGGGCAGCAGCAGCCCCCACTCGTGGTAGCGGTGCACCGGCAGCTCCTCCCCGATCGCCCGCAGCACCTGGGCCAGGGGGTTGCTGCTGGGCCAGCTCCCCAGACCGCTCCAGAGGGAGGGACCGGATTCGAAGGCAAAGCCCTGGCGTTGGAAGCCATGGGCCGCCCCGCCGGGCTGGTCGTGGGCTTCAAGCACCAGCACCTCAAGGCCATGGCGCGCGGCCATGGCGGCGGCGCAGAGCCCGCCCAGCCCGCTGCCCACCACCACCAGATCCGGCCCCGAGGCCGGCGGGATGCCGTTCAGATCCGGCATCGACCCTCTGCGGCGGTGGCCGGAGTCCCGCCACCCTGCCGTGCTTGGCAGAGCTGCTCCAGCCCGGGGCGACCGGTGACGGGCAGGCGCAGGCGGGCCCAGAGGCGGTAGAAGGCCTCCGCCAGGGAGCCCACCAGGGGCCAGCCGGTGGGGGCGTAGAGCCAGCCAAGGCCGATCAACCCATAGGCGCGGCGGAACACCGCCACATCGCGCAGCACGGTTCCGTCGCCGTCGATGGCGTGGATGCGGCCCATGGCATCGCGGTAGCTGATGCCGGCGTAGCGGCCGGGGTCGTAGGTGGGAGCGTCGATATCGACGAAAGCGAGGCGATGCGCCTGGCCATCACGACCCTGCAGAAAGCGCACCTCCCGCAGGCACAGGGGGCAGCCTCCGTCGTAGAGGATCGTGAGGGCCGGAACACCCCCCATCGCCGCTTGGTTCGCCATGGGGTGATGCTATGGAGATCTGCCCTGCCGATGCGGCGATGCTGCGCCAGAGCCTCCACCAGCTCAGCCTCCACACCCGGGGTGAAGGCTTCACCGACATCACCGCCGCCCTCGACCGGGAGATCGGCACCAGCGGCCTGGCCACGGGCCTGGCCAACTTGGCCTGTCTGCACACCTCCTGCTCGCTCACCATTAACGAGAACGCCGACCCGCGGGTGCTGGTGGATCTGGCCGCCTACCTCCAGGCCCTGGTGCCCCAGGAGGGGGTGCGACCGATCAGCGGTCGGGGCGAACTGCGCCCTTACCGCCACGACGACGAAGGCCCGGATGACATGCCCGCCCACATCCGCACGGCCCTCACCTGCACCACCCTCGCCCTGCCCTTCCGAGGCGGGCGTCTGCTGATCGGCACCTGGCAGGCTGTCTATCTCTGGGAGCACCGGGCTCGGGCCCAGCACCGGCAGCTGAACCTCCATCTGCTCGGTGAGTGAGCTGGGACTGGCTGAGGAATGCTTACTGGACTTGCTGGCCGTTGCCGTACTGCCCCATGGGCAACGTGTGTCGATTTTTTCGCAGTGGTAGATGCAGCCAATGGTGATCCCCTCGATCAAGCTCTGCGCGAAAGGCAGACTGCGCAAACAAAGGAATTGGTTGCTGATTGAGCAAAAGCCACCTTGCTGACGTTGCCGTTGTATCCCTATTACAAAAGCAGAATGACACCCTAGATGCCGCAAAGCCTTCAATCATGCATATGAGTTCCTGCCTTTGGCGATATCTACAGACCGTCGAACATTCAGCGTGCATCATCGAGACTCTTCCGCGACTGAGGTGGATGCGCATGCTGGCAAATCAGTTGATGATACCGCCAAGGTCACTTCTCAACGCCTCCATCATCCCCTCCCACAACGAACAACAGCGGCATTTTTGCGGACTAGAACACAACAACAAGACCTCACAAATACGAATGCAATACGAAGCTGAGGGCCTAACAGCGGCCTGCAGTCTTGCGGCCACGCCCGGTAAAAATCCACTCATTTCACGCAAATTGAGACAGGGTTTTCTGTGTCGTCGAGATGAAAGGAGCGAATGGCACGAACGGGAGCCCGGGAGTGCTTGTCGTTCCTCAATCATGTATACGGAGGAAACAGCTCGCACCTTCTTTCAAGGAAACGATTGCATAAGCACAACCGAGGACCTGGCAATGCCATTTATGCGAGGCCAGGACTATATCGCAGTCCACCATGCTCGCAAACACCTTGCTGGCGTAAGTCTTATTTTGAACTATGATCAGGGGCAACTGGAGCGGCGCCAAGGCCCCCATTTGGGGCAGAAGACATCGACTGTGAAGCCCAAGCAAGGCATAAGCGGAGTCTGTCTACTCGAGGGACTTACTGACTAGATCACCAGTCAACATCAAATAATTCCCATAGGGCATTCATGGCAAGTATTCGTAGACAGCAGTGCGTTCACGCAATCGATAGGCAAGTGATTTGATGATCCCCTGCACGATTTCAGGGTGATCGGCCATCAGACCCTGCAGGGTCAACTGCTCGATGCGGTAGAGCATGGTCGCATCAACTGCGCTCACGGAGGCTGAGCGGGGTTCCTCATCGAGGGCGGCCAGTTCACCCACGATCTCACCTTGAGCGAGTTCGGCCACAGTCTGATCGCCAATGTGTACTTTTACCAAGCCAGCCACGATCACATACATAGAAGTGCCGGATTCACCCTTGGCGAACAACTGCTGATTGGGGGCAAGCTGCACTTCTTCAATGACATCCGCCAGGGCAGCCAACGCGGTGTCGGGCGTGGAGGCGAAGATGCTGGCTCTCCTGAGCCGACGAATCTTGTCGTGCGTGGCCGCGCTGATCATGGGTCTTGTAGAAAGGAGGCCTGATGACGGTGGAGACCGAGGTCCTTGGCATAGAGCCTAAGACAAGATCTAGAGAATGCCACCAACAATGGGTAAGAAAAGCCATCGGCAACTCAACGATCACCACCTCGAGGCACCCGCGAGCTGAATTGCCAAGGCTTATGGGATCCAGGGCTCAGCCTGAGCAACCCAGTCGGAAGCAAGCACATGAAGGATCCTGATCAGCTCACACTCGAGACCCCTTGCTGATCTCCAGGTCATTACTCCTGTCAACGCTTCGTCTGAAAAGGCTCACTATAGCTGTACGAACCGTTCGCAATCCACTGCTGGCCATCAACGACAAATACAGCACTACCTTCGATGTTGCAACAAGCTCGGATGCGATAAAGATGGTTTTTTGCTCTCCATGGAGCGGAAGGGGGTTGACCTGGTGAGCGTTCAGTGCGTCTGAAGAGATATGATGCGTGGCCATGACCACCAAGCTTCTCAACCGGGAACCGAGTTGAGAGGCCATTCGATATCTACCCACGACAGAGGGGCTTGAGTCACCACCACCGCTACGGATATGGAATGTATGCAACGGTAACTCCATTGAGAAGATTCCCACCTGCAACTACTTTAGCCGCTCCATCTAATCCACTGATCGTTGGGCTGCCGGCGTGATGGTTACCAGACCAGGAGAAGCATGGATGTCTGCCACATCGGCCAGACCAGCCACCTCACACAGAGATGCTGGGATGCGAATGCCTATGGGAACACCGCCATCCCCTCAACGGCCAACGCAAACGTATTGGGGCCACACCCAAGCCATCACGCCCAGTCGCTTGCTCGGGTTAAGGCTCAAGATCAGCGCCGGGTAGAAGGCCAATGCATTCACAAGGCACTGTTGGCCCCGGCCGCTGGATCTTGATGCCAGGCGTTTATGCAATCGCAAAGAGAGGAGCAAACCTCATATCCAGCGAAAGCATCCAGGGTATCCGAGGGATTTGTGTTGAAGCAGATCTTGGAATTAGGGGCGTACTCATGAACGACGTTTATAAGCTTCTCAAAAAGAATGAAGTTACTCGGCACGGCTCGGACGCCCGCACCAATCAAGATACAATCAAATTGCTGCTTTTGAAGTTCTGCGGTGACAAGCGCCTCTGCTGTCTGGCCAAAATCAACAAGACAATGCTGTGCGTCATAGCCAAGAGTCCTTAGACCTTCTTCTGCTGAAGTGATACCCGCCAACACCTTCTCAGCTGTCAGGCCAGGGAATGCAGCGAAATCTGGAGACGAGAAATCAATCAGCCAGGGGTCTAATCCGATAATCACAACACTCTTTCTTTCGGTGCTCTTGGGATCATACTGAGCTGCATGATGTTCTGGGTTCATAGCTTAGATAACTGACTGAAATGAATTGTAAGCTGTGCTCGGCGACGACTAACGCTGCCCTTGAGGGCAGGCAAGGAGTCTTGGGTGGGGAAGCTGAGAGCTGAAGGTGGCCTGTCCACTCGAAGGGCTTGTTCAAAGTGCCGCGTCCCTGTAGTCAACTTATTCGGACTGTCGCCGAATGAATCACCCACTACGTAAGTCATGGCGGAGGTGTCCAAGATCCTTGCAGATCTTCCGTACAAGTAATTCCTTGATTTCAGTATGGCGCGGAATCGAGCTACGAAGATTTCGTGATGGGTTCTACCACCATGAATGGTTGCCACCTTCTCTCAGCTGTTCACAGCCATAGCTGCTGAGATAGCGAAGCAGATCTCTACGCTTCACAGGAGCAAGGCCAGCTCCTCAGCCCCTGGGCCTGCAGCTTCTAATGCATCCCGACGATTGAATTCCAGTGCTTCGCGCAGAACCTCTCTTAGTGATTCCAGAAGCGCTTCGCGACTCTGCTCTTGAGCATTCACGCCAGGAACCTCTTCCACCCATCCAATCCACCAAGGTCCATCCTGTCGAATCACAGCTGTGTAGGCGGATGCTGTAGTCATGTCTGTACCCAGGTTATCTCCTTAACATAGCTCAGATCAGAATCGATGCGAAGGATCTTGACCTCAAGCATCTGAGTGGACAATCGGCTGTCCAAATGATTGTGTCGCCTACCACACTTATTGCCATGCTCCTTGAATTCACGCCGATGCATTCTCCCTTCCCACCGATCCTTCGAACGCTCATCATCACCCGCCCGCAGAAATATTTGTAGCCATTCCGTACCTGGAAATCGGGTCGGGTGAATGATGTTGTTAGACCTCCAGCTCCGAAAGAATCTTGTTTAGAGCAAGGCGGAGGGGGAGCCGGCGCTGGCGGGGCTCCCTTAACCCTGTGGCGGTGCGCTTGCCAGCTTCTGTGCCAGAGCCCTGGAGAGCCGCCTCAGCGCCGCTGACATCTCGCCGGCGGGGATGGCCACGCTGATCAGCGTGGGGCCCGTCATCCCGTCTGATCGCCAGCGGCCCAGGCAGCTCCAGAGCTCCTCCTCGTTCTCCACCCGCTCCGCGGCGCTGAAGCCCATCGCCAGGGCCAGCTCCCGATGGGCCACCGGCTGTAGATCGTTGAACGGTCCATCGAGGATGGGGCGCTCGGTGCCATAGCCGCCGTTGTCGAGCACGATCACCAGGGCGGGAATGGCATAGCGGGCCAGGGTTGCCAGTTCGTTGGCGCACATCAGCAGGGAGCCGTCGCCGAGGAGCACCACGGGCGGGTGCTCCGGGCAGGCCCCCCAGGCCCCCACGGCGGCGGGCAGGGCGAAGCCGAGGGAAGCCCAGAAGCTGCTGGCGAGGAATTTGCTGTCTTCCCTGAGGTGCAGATCGGCGGCGGCGAAGAGGGCATCGCCGGGATCCGCCAGCACAGTGGCATGGGCGGGCAGAACGGCTTCCATCGCCGCCATCAACCGCTCCACCCCCACAGACTGATCGGGCGCCGGCTCAAAGGCGGCGGCAGGCGCGGGGCCACGGACCGCAATCGGCGGGATGGCGGACTCCGGCGCGGGCGCCTCCGCCCAGATGCGCAGCAGGTTGAGGGGATCGAGGTTCTCGTTGCGATCGTCGGCTGTGCGCAGCCCCCCCTCCAGATCCACCTGCAGCACGTGGGCGGGGTCCAACGCCATGGTGAACACGCCGGTGTCGAGGTCGTTGAGGGGCTGGCCGAGCACCAGCAGGCCGTCGCTGCTCTCCACGCGCTGGCGCAGCTGTGGCTGCCCCATCGCCCCCTCGTAGACGCCCAAGACCTGGGGATGGGTCTCGCTCAGGAGGCTCTTGCCCGAGAGGCTGGTGGCTAACGCCCAGCCCTCCCGCTCCAGGATCTGCCGCAGCAGGGGCTGCAGACGGAAGCGGGCCAGCTCCACGCCTCCCAGCACCAGGGGGCGCTGGCGGCCGCGCATCCAGGCCAACCAGCGCTCCCCCTCGCGCCGCAGACCCTCCGGGATGGCCAGGGGCGCGGGGGCGGGCGGGGCAAGATCGATCGGCCAGGCAATCTCGCGGTTGAGGCAATCGGCCGGAAGCTCCAGGTAGCCGGGGCGGGATTCGCGCCGCATCGCCTCCAGTACCCGCACCAGCTCCTGGGCGGCGGTGCGGCCGGAATCGAGCACTGCGCTCGCCACCGTGATCTCCCGGAACAGACGCAGCTGGGTTTGATCCGCCCGGATGCGGTGGTGCAGCAGGGGGTGCTCCTCGCTCTCTCGCAGGCCCGGGGCGCCGGAGATCACCAACAGGGGGGAGCGTTCGGCGTAGGCGCCGGCTACCGGATTGAGCAGCTTCAGAGCACCAACGCCATAGGTGACCACCGCCACGCCCAGCCCCTGCAGACGCCCGTGGGCATCCGCGGCGAAACCGGCCCCCTCCTCCCCTGCGGTGCAGATCAGATCGATCGGCGAGGCCTGCAGGGCGGCAAACAGGCCCAGCACATAATCACCCGGCACTCCGTAGACGCGCCGCACGCCGCGCAGCCGCAGGGCTTCGATCAGTGCAGCGACGATCTGCATGAGAGGCGAGCGGGAATCTTCCGATCATGAAGTGGCGTGGTCCTCACCCCAACGTCCGCCCCAGCTGATCGGCCGCCTTCAGGGCCGCCACCAACGCTTCGGCGGTCACGGGGAAGGGTTCGTTGTGACTGGATTCGCCAGGGATGACGCTGCGAGCGGCGATGCGTTGCAGCTGGTCGTCATTGTTGGCGTCGACCCCCACTTGGGCCAGGGTGATCGGCAGCCCTACCGCCTTTTGGTAGTGCAGGATCTCGTTGATTTCGGTTTGCGGTTGGCCTTCTAACACCAACTGAGTGAGCAGCCCGAAGGCCACCTTCTCGCCATGGATGTAATCGTGGCTGCCTGGAATCTCGGTGATGCCGTTGTGCACGGCATGGGCCACCGCCAGGCCGCCGCTCTCGAAGCCCAGGCCAGACAACAGGTTGTTGGCCTCCACCACCCGTTCCAACGCGGGGGTGGGGGCGCCGGCCTCCACCGCTGCGCAGGCCGCCGGTCCATCGGCCAGCAAGATGTCACAGCAAAGCTTGGCCAAGGCGCTGCTGGTGCTGCTGGGCAAACCTCCCACCATGTTGTGGCTGCAGCTCTGGCGCACGCTGCGGGCCTCAAACCAGGTGGACAGGGCATCGCCCAGCCCTCCCACCAGCTGACGCTTCGGGGCGCGGGCCACCACCTGCGTATCCACCAGCACCAGCAGCGGATGGCGGTTGAAGAAGCGGAACCCCTCCACGCTGCCGCCCTCGGCGTAGATCACCGACAGGGCACTGCAAGGGGAGTCGGTGCTGGCGAGGGTGGGGGTGATGATCGCCGGCAAATTCAGCTCATCCGCCACGGCCCGGGCGGTATCCGAAGCCTTGCCGCCGCCGGCCCCCACCAAGGCCACGGCTTGGCTGCTGCGGGCCTCTTGCACCAGCCGGTTGATTTCCGCCTCGCTGCATTCGCCGCCGAAGGCGATCACCACCGGCTCCAGGCCCACCTCCGGCAGCACCTGCTGCCAGATCGGCTGCAGATCCCGTTGGGCCGTACGGCCGGCCACGAACAGCACCCGGCCGCTCAGCCCCAGCCGCTGCAGCTCCCTCCCCAGCTCATGGGTGGCGCCTGGCCCCTGCACGTAGCGCCCCGGGCTGGCGAACACCGTGAGCGGGCGCTGGTGGAAACAGATCACCGAGCTGGTGTGGGCCATGGCAGAGAGGGCGGCAGAGGGAGCTCCACGCTTAGCAAGACCGGCGGAGTCTGGCCTTGTTTAGGCCCAAGGCCGCTGCTGGATAGCTGGTCCGGCGCCAATCAAGATGGCCGGACGCCCCCTACTGCAGACGCCCTTCGACAAGCCGGCGGATGGACCAGGGGCGATCTTCACTTGGGCGCCATTGCCAACTCCCCAACCCGCTTCAGAAATAATTCCTGTCCCCCCCGCACATGCGCCTGCCAGCTGGTCTTGGAATCCCGGTCGGCGTGGTCGGAGATGTATTTAAACGAGCGCCAGGGGATCCCCTCCCGCTGGCAGACGGAGGCGATTGCGAACAGTTCCATGTCCACCACCTCAACACCGTGTTGCAGCAGCCAGGGATCCACCGCCGTCACGAAGCGGTCGCCGCTGCCGCACACCACGCCCTCGACGCCGGAGTCGAGCTGGAAGGGGCCCGGGGAGAAGGGGGTCTG
>Ga0194061_1000418_pt1 | contig 26123 bp, 22 predicted proteins | sample SepL2221m_MetaG_FD_163423 | JGI IMG/M metagenome (GOLD analysis project Ga0194061, IMG submission 163423) | Anoxic zone freshwater microbial communities from boreal shield lake in IISD Experimental Lakes Area, Ontario, Canada - Sep2016-L224-21m | ecosystem: Environmental > Aquatic > Freshwater >... | reverse complement strand
GTGTTTATACTGTATAAATAAACAGTAAAACCATGAATGCCAATCCTGCCTATGCTGAACTGCATTGCCTCTCCAACTTCAGTTTCCAGCGCGGCGCGTCGCAGCCTGAAGAACTGGTGGAGCGTGCATCTGCGTTGGGTTACGACGCGCTGGCCATCACGGATGAGTGCTCTGTAGCGGGGGTGGTGCGTGCGTATGGCGAGGCGAAGTTGCGCGGCCTCAAGCTGCTACTGGGGGCGGAGTTTGTGATGGCCGAGGGCTTTACGGTCGTGGTGTTGGCGCACAACCTGCGGGGCTGGGGCAATCTGTGCCAATTCATCACCGTGGCGCGCCGCTCTGCGCCCAAGGGGCAGTACCAGGTGGCCTGGAACGGCACGCAAAACCAGGCCTTGTGGGCGCAACTCAAAGATTGCGAAGTTTTACTGGCGTTTCCGTCTGCTATCAATATGGAAGCTGCTTGCGCAGTATCCACGGGGGCTAGAGGTCTGTTTGGTTCTAATCTTTGGCTCGTGGCAGAGTTACCATTGGGCTTGGACGATGCCGTGCAGCGGGTGCGCCTGCAGCAGCTTGCACAGTTCAGCGGGGTGCCTTTGGTGGCCGCGGGCCATGTGCATATGCATGTGCGCTCGCGCAAGCCCTTGCATGACGTGCTGACGGCGGTGCGCCAGGGTTTGCCGGTTGCGCAGTGCGGCGTTGTGCTACAAGCCAACGCCGAGTTGCACCTGCGCTCGCGTGAGCGGCTGGGAGCAATTTATCCGGCGCAGTGGCTGGCCAACACGCTGGTGATTGCGCACAGGTGCAGTTTCAGTCTGGACGAGTTGCGCTACCACTACCCGCTGGAGGCGGTGCTGCCAGGCCACTCCCCTGCACAGACGCTGCGCCAATATACGCAAGAGGGTGCGCGCGTGCGTTATCCCCAAGGTACACCGATTTCGGTGCAGCACCAACTGGAGCACGAGCTGACGTTGATTGCCGAACTGAAGTACGAGATGTACTTTTTGACCGTGCACGACATCGTGCGCTTTGCCCGCAGTCGGGACATCCTGTGCCAGGGGCGCGGCTCGGCAGCCAACTCGGCGGTGTGTTACTGCCTGGGCGTGACCGAGGTTGACCCGTCACGCAGCAGTGTGCTGTTTGAGCGTTTTATCAGCCGCGAGCGAGACGAACCGCCCGACATCGATGTCGACTTTGAGCACCAGCGCCGCGAAGAGGTGATCCAGTACATCTATGCCAAGTACGGGCGCGAGCGGGCAGCGCTTACCGCCACCGTCATCAGTTACCGCCCGCGCAGCGCCTTGCGCGATGTGGGGCGTGCGCTGGAGATCCCTGAAGACCTGATTACCGCACTGGCCAAAGAACACCCCGGCATGTACAGCCGTGAGGTATTGGCCGAGCGCTTGCATTCGGCCATCGAACGGCTGGGTGCCGATTTTGTAGCGCCGCCGGTAGAACGGTTGGAACTCTGGACCACGCTGAGTGCCCAGTTGCAGCGCTTTCCGCGCCACCTGAGTCAGCATGTGGGCGGCTTTGTGTTGACGCAAGGGCCGCTGACGCGACTGGTTCCGGTCGAAAACGCCTCGATGCCGGACCGCTCCATCATCCAGTGGGACAAGGATGACCTGGATGCTGTGGGTCTTCTGAAGGTGGACGTATTGGCTTTGGGCATGCTGAGCGCCATCCGCCGCTGCTTGGCACTGATTGGCCAGTGGCGTGGCACCACGATGCGAATGCAGGACATTCCGGCCGAAGACCCTGCCACTTATGACATGATTTGCAAGGCCGATACCGTGGGCGTGTTCCAGATCGAAAGCCGGGCGCAGATGAGTATGCTGCCCCGCTTGAAGCCACGCTGCTTTTACGACCTGGTAGTGGAGGTGGCGATTGTGCGGCCCGGCCCCATCCAGGGTGGCATGGTGCACCCGTATCTGAAGGCCCGCGCCAACCCGCAAGCTGTGCAGTACGCCAGTCCCCAGCTCAAAGAGGCCTTGAAGCGCACACTGGGTGTGCCGATATTTCAGGAGCAGGTGATGCAGGTGGGCATGGCGGCGGCCGACTTTTCTGCCGGAGAGGCCGACCAGTTGCGCCGCTCCATGGCGGCCTGGAAGCGCAAGGGCGGCGTGCACGCGTTCTACGACCGCATGGTCAGCGGCATGCTGAAAAATGGCTACACCCAGGAGTACGCGGACCAGTTGTTCAAACAGATCGAGGGTTTTGGCGAGTATGGCTTTCCCGAAAGCCACGCAGCCAGCTTTGCGCTGCTGGTATACGTGAGTTGCTGGCTGAAATGGCACGAACCGGCCTTCTTCCTGGCCGCCATGCTCAACAGCCAGCCGTTGGGTTTCTATGGTCCTTCTCAGCTGGTTCAGGACGCGCGTCGCCATGGTGTGGAAGTGCGCCCAGTGGACGTCTCGCACAGCGACTGGGATTGCACGGCCCAGCCCATGGGGTCAGACCACCGCCTTGCGCAGCAAGGTGTGTGCTCTGACCCCATCGCTTCAGGCATCCGTTCAGGTCCCGCCATTCGCCTGGGCCTGCGAATGGTCAGCGGTCTGCGCAAAGAAGTTGCTGACCGCATTGCCACCGAGCGGGTCTTGAGCGCATTCCAGAATACCCAGGACCTTGCCTTGCGGTGCACCTTGAACGATGTCGACCTCAAGGCCCTGGCCAGTGCCGATGCGTTGCAGTCCCTATCGGGCCACCGCCGGCAGCAGGTGTGGGACGCCGCAGCGCTGAAGCCGGCTCCCGAGCTGCTTAAAGGGGTTCCGATTGAGGAAGATGAACTACTTTTACCCGCCGCACCAGAGGGCGAGGAAATGGTGTTTGACTACGCCGCACTGGGCCTCTCATTGCGCTCACACCCCTTGCTGCTATTGCGTGAGCAGCTATCAAAAAAGAAGCACCTCACAGCCATGCAAATGGCCGACTACCCCAGCGGCCGCCTGGTTCGCGCTTGCGGCTTGGTCACCATGCGCCAGCGACCTCAAACCGCCAAGGGCGTGGTCTTTATCACGCTGGAAGACGAAACCGGCAGCGTCAACGTCATCGTCTGGAAGGCTGTGAAGGAGCGCTTTCGCCAGGAGGTCTACCAGGCCCGTCTGCTGGCTGTGTACGGCGTGTGGCAGCGTGACGAAGAAAGCGGTGGCCAGGTGCGCCATGTGATTGCCAAACGGCTGGTGGATTTGACGCCACTGTTGGGTGACCTGGCGACCACGAGTCGGGATTTTCATTGAAATGCCACACCCACCTGTTCACTTATGCGTTTGTGCGTTGCAGTCCTGAAGCGAATGAAGAATCCACAAAGCCGACACTCGTTACCTCACAGCGACCAGCGGCAATGTTGTTCTGAATTCCGAGGCGTCTGCCCCGTCAATGGCCAGGCCCCGACATTGGCCACCGATTGGGTGGCACCAAGAGTTGGGGCCGCGTTAGCGGCCTCGTTTAGCCGTTTTGAGCGGCTCACAATTTAAATAGCCCCCGGCTTTGCCAAGGATAAGTTACTTTTCGGTGATGCTTCACTTCCTATCGCAGATTAAGGTCAAATTCTTCGAACGGAGATAGAAGGATAGGAGACCGATTGCGATTTCTGGCAATCCCCAAATAAAGCCAATCCTTGCCCTGCAAGGAAATACGAAGCTTTCATGTTGTCCACAAGGCAAGGTCAGACACAGGGGGAATCTTGCTGAAGTTGAACAATTTCTGGTGGCGATCGCTGCAAACCAGACTGCCACTCTTTGCGTTGACGATTTTTATCGCCAGCATCTGGGCGATGTCCTTCTTTGCCAGTCGGACACTCCGTGAGGATATGCAGCACATGTTGGGCGAGCAGCACCTGGCGACGATCACCGTCATTGCCGAACAGGTGAACGAAGAACTGGTAGATCAGTTCAAATCGCTCAACATAGTTGCTGCAGATATCACACCGACCCTGCTGGGCAAACCAGCCGCGTTACAGCTGGCGCTGGAGCACCGCCCCATTTTTCAGCGGTTGTTTAACGGTGGGACCTTTGTTACAGGACCTGATGGCATTGCGCTTGCTTCGTTGCCCTTGGCCGTCGGGCGGCGTGGGGTTAGCTATATGGACCGGGATTTCATCATGGCCGCGCTCAAAGACGGCAAGGCAACGGTGGGGCGGCCTGTATTGGGCAAGAAGCTGGCAGCGCCAATTTTTGTCGTGGCCGTGCCCATTCGCGATGCAAAGGGACTGGTCATAGGTGCCTTGGCTGGCATCACCGACCTGAGCCAACCGAGCTTTCTGGACCATGTGACCCAGCACCACTATGGCAAGACTGGAGGCTATCTTCTCAATGCCCCGCAGTATCGGCTGATCGTCACCGGCTCCGACAAGAGTCGCGTCATGCAACCCTTCCCGGCACCGGGTATCAACCCCATGCTTGACCGCTATGCTGGCGGCTACGAGGGCTATGGCGTTTCTGTCAATTCTCGTGGCGTGGAGGAGCTCACCGCCGCTAAAAGTGTGCCGGTCGCAGGCTGGTTCATGGCCCTGACTCTGCCGACCGAAGAGGCTTATGCACCAATTCACGCCATGCAGCAGCACATAGACAAGTCCTTGTTTGGTCTGATCCTGCTGGCGGGTGGCATAACCTGGCTGTTGAGCTCGTGGAATTTGCGACGCCAACTCACCCCGATCCGTGTTGCAGCAAAACTACTGGCCGGCGATTCCGCTGCCGGCCGAGTGCCAAAGACATTGCCTGTCGAACAGCCGAACGAAGTGGGTGAACTGATCGACGGCTTCAACCGTTCGATCGGAGTGTTGGCGCAACGGGAGCTTGCAATTAAAGCGCAGGAGGTGTTCAAGCAAGCGATCCTGAATTCGATGGATGCTCAAATTGCAGTGCTTGACCATGCGGGGAGCATCGTCATGGTGAACGAATCCTGGCATCGTTTTGCCGCACAAAATGGCATTGAACCCGCCACCAAGGCGCCAAGCTTAAACGTCGGTGCCAACTACCTGGCTGTGTGTTCGGCCCTTGGCGATAACAAGTCGGGTGGCGCGCCTGACGCTTGTCATGGAATTATGGCGGTGCTGAACGGAACACTGCCAACTTTCACCTTGGACTACCCCTGCCATTCGCCACTACAACATCGCTGGTTCACCATGGTGGTGACCCCGTTGAAGCTGGATACCGGGTTTGGCGCAGTGGTGGTGCACACCAACATCACTGACCGCAAACAGGTTGAAGCCAACCTGATCGAGAGTAGTGAACTCAACCGGGCGGTGAGCGATAACGGCCAAGCATTGATCTGGCTCGCCGGTTTGGACAAGGGATGCCACCACTTCAACAAGCCATGGCTGGCCTTTACCGGAAGAACGTTGGAGCAAGAGATGGGCAATGGTTGGGTCGAGGGGGTGCATCCAGATGATCTGCAACGTTGCCTTGATATCTATGTAACGGCATTTGATCGACACGAAAAATTCAGCATGGTCTATCGCCTGCGTCACCATACCGGCGACTATCGCTGGATTCTGGATGACGGTGCGCCACGTTTTGACAGTGCAGGTTGCTTTGTTGGCTACGTCGGACACTGTCTTGACATCACCGACATGCGAAAGGCCGAGGATGAAATTCGCATCGCCGCCACTGCCTTCGAGTCCCAGTTAGGTATCACCATCACAGATACCACAAAGGTCATCCTGCGTGTTAACAAGGCATTCACCGAAATCACCGGCTACACCGCTGAGGATGCGCTAGGGCAAACCCCCCACTTGCTCAGCTCGGGGCGACACGACGCGGCCTTTTATTCGGCAATGTGGGAGCGCATCGCTCTGTGCGGAACGTGGCAGGGCGAGATCTGGAACCGACGCAAGAACGGCGAGGTATACCCTGAATGGCTGACCATCAGCTCTGTGACGTCCGATTCAGGCCTGACAACCCACTATGTAGGCACCTTCAGCGACATTACGCTTCGCAAGACATCGGAAGAAAGTATTCAGCGCCTGGCCTTCTATGACCCGCTGACCGGCCTTCCCAATCGGCGATTGCTGATGGATCGGCTGGGGCAGGCATTGGCAGCGGGCATGCGCCATCCACGCCAGGGCGCGCTGCTATTTGTCGATCTTGACAACTTCAAGACCCTCAACGACACCATGGGTCATTACCAGGGTGACATGCTACTGGAACAGGTGGCCACCCGTTTGAGCACCTGCATCCGGGAATGCGACACAGTGGCCCGACTGGGCGGTGACGAGTTCGTGGTGATGCTTGAAGACCTGAGTATGGATGCATTGAAGGCAGCCACCCAGGCCGAATCTGTGGGTGAAAAAATACTGCTGACGCTCAACAGGCCGTATCAAATCGGCGGGCACACGCACCACAGCACACCCAGTATAGGCATCACCCTGTTTGGTAACGACCCGCTGGAGGGCATTGAAGAGCCTTTGAAGCGGGCTGATATGGCCATGTATCAGGCCAAGGCTGCAGGTCGCAACACATTGAGCTTCTTTGACCCGCAGATGCAGTCCGTGGTGAGCGCCAGAGCCGCCATGGAGGCGGGTTTGCAATTGGCCATTCAAGAGGGGCAGTTCCTTCTGCACTATCAGGTGCAGGTGACCAATGAGGGGCGTTTGACTGGCGCAGAGGCTCTGGTGCGCTGGCAGCACCCACTAAACGGCATGGTATCGCCCGCCGAATTCATTTCCTTGGCCGAAGATACCGGCATCATCTTGCCCCTGGGGGCTTGGGTATTGCAAGCCGCATGTGCGCAGCTGGCGCTTTGGGCAACGCAACCGGCGCTGGCGCACCTCACGGTTGCGGTCAATGTCAGTGCACGCCAGTTTCACCATCCAAACTTCGTTAGTGGAGTGCTGGGTACCCTTGAACGCACGGGCGCCAACCCGGTACTGTTGAAACTGGAGCTGACAGAGAGCCTGTTGGTAGTCAATGTTGATGAGGTGATCAACAAGATGAATGTATTGAAGGGAATCGACATTCACTTCGCGTTGGACGACTTTGGTACCGGCTATTCATCCCTTGCATACCTCAAGCGACTACCGCTGGACCAATTAAAAATAGACCAGGGATTTGTCAAGAATATTCTGATTGACGCCAACGATGCCGCCATCGCCAAGATGGTCATTGCACTGGCTGACACCATGGGGTTGGCGGTCATTGCCGAGGGCGTAGAGACGCAGGAGCAGCGTGACTATCTGGCGCGCGAGGGGTGCCACGCGTATCAGGGGTATTTCTTCAGCCGGCCGCTGCTGATTGATGCATTTGAGGCGCTTGTGCGCAGTATTTCACTGCCGACTGCATCATTGGCAATTTAATGCAGAAACCCAAATGTCCGTTTTGGCTCGTCCTATCCAGTTGGCGAGCGTCAGGTCTTCAAAGTGGTGCCTGACTGCAATGGGGCACTCTGCTCGTATTCGAGAACGACTGCTGCTTGGCAGGCTTCTCTGTGACGAGTAAATCGAAGAGGTCAAACTCTGGTCGTGGCCAGGAGTCGCCGTACGATCGATCGTACGCGTGGCAGAAAGAGGCGTATGCCGCCGTTCCCAATATAGCCGGCAATCATATTAAAAATGGGTTTTCAGCCTGTCTGCGGAGGTAGTCAGCCTCACACCTGATAACCATCAGACCGGTGCTATCTCAAGCTTTATGCGGTGGCCAGCCTTGCATATCTAAATCTTGAAAATAAACGTAACTCATGCCAATGGTGGCGCCACTTGACGATTATGTTGAAGGCTGAACGAAGTCAGCTGCAACTACTCAGTGATTTATGAACGCATCCGCTTGTCTACAGCGTTTTGTCGGTGATCAAACATATCGAACCGACATTCGAACGCAAATTCAGCGAATGCGTGCGAATCGGAATCGCCAGGCGATTCAAATAGGCTGCTTCGTGAGAATGATGCCATCCCGATCAGCGTATAAATAATCGCCTGGTACAAAGTGAACACCAGCGAAGCTGACAGGCACATTCAATGCACCATCCATAGGTACCATATATTTGCGCGGGCAAGTCCCAATTGCATATAAGGCCACTTTGATATCGACAATTTGTGCCGTATCGCGCACATAGCCATTAATGATTATGCCGCGGTAGTTGTTCTGCTGAGCGAAATTCATTAACTTCTCACCCACAACAGCATAGTATTCTGCTGCTACATCCACGACCACCACTTTTCCGGTGCCATCCACGTCACGCAGTAATTTAATTAAATCACCATTGTGTTTATTCAATAGAACGGTCACTATTTGACCTTCACAGTGTGTAATACCCCCATAGTTTTGAAAACCGGGGCCAAGAACTTGTATTTTTTCGTGATGCTCGTCGCAATAGTCGGCAGTAAAAAAGGTCATAAACAACTCGGTATGCGGAAACCCAGCAAAATTTGGAACTTCTGATTTTAGCATTAAATGCCATTTTTCCGATAGAAATTGGCTATAATTCGCGCTTTCATTTAAACATAATTTTATACTATGCCATCCGTTCGAAGTTATGTGTCTATAGATGGTTAAGTCAAGTAACAATCGCGCACTTCACAGCTTCGGACAGGCTTACGCTACGGTGGTCGCAAGCCCCTGCACTGGTCATGCCATCCTATGATGCATGCAGATGTTCCCTTGCCGCGCAGTCTTGTTCTGATTGCTGAAGGTTCTGTATACCAGGCGGCAGGCAATCTGTGAAGATCAGTCTGGCTAAAATCGCTGATGATCGCGACCCGCGGCCCTTGGTAAGAAAAGTCTAATTTCAATACATCAATATGAGGTCAAAACAACTATGAAGGTAGTGACAGGTGTCGTTGGCAATGATATACATGTGGTGGCCAACCGACTGATTGACCTCTCGTTAAAGGCCAGAGGTTACGAAGTATTCAACCTTGGGGTAAATACTTATCTCGAAGAATTTTTCGACGCCTGCGTTGAAACAGGTGCAGATATTTTGTTGATTTCATCGCTTAACGGCGAGGCCGAAGGCTGGAGTCGTGAAATCAAGACTTTAAAGTCACGATATAAGGGCTTGGATGACTTAATAATGATGATTGGCGGCAATCTGACTGTAGGAACCGGTGATCCACATACCATCGTTCCCAAATACCAGAGATATGGCTTTGATCTGGTATGTCATCAAATTGATTTGAATACCGGTCTTGACATGTTGCAAGATTTTATCGCCAAACGTGGCCATTCCAAATATAAAGAGTCTGCATAATGAGTTTACTACAAGAAGAACGTAAAATCATTCTTGGTAACGAATATGTCGAAACTTTTGACTTCGCCGAAGTTGAAAATTTTGTAAAAAATGCCAATAAAGAGTTATTTATTTCCTACCATTATGCCAAACGAGCAAAAATGCTGGTTCAGCCTCGTGGCGGTTTTCCAACTTATAAAAAGCAATTTGCACTGAATGAGTTTTTTGTCAATGCCAATGTGGATGTCTTGCCGCTTACCATTGACTCCAATACCCGCCTGAATGACTATGGGACAGCAGCCAAGATGCTGCGACTCAGTGAGGAGAATGACGTCGATATGCTCAATGGTTATCCATTGGTCAATCATGGCTATCGCACCACCCGGAAAATGGTGACCCATTTCAATAAGCCTGTCAGTTTGCGTCATGGCACACCGGACGCGCGTTTATTGATTGAACAGGCCATCGCCTCGGGGATATTTGATATTGAAGGTGGCCCGGTTACCTATGTGCTTCCTTATTCAAAGAATTTTCCTTTGGACAAGGCATTCCTCTATTGGAAATACGTCGAGCGCGTATGCGCCAGTTACTCCAAGCTGAACGAGCCTATCAATCGCGAGTCTTTTGGCCCGTTGACTGCCACGCTAGTGCCGCCGTCCATCACCATTGTGATTCAGTTGCTTGAAATGCTCCTATCTCTGGAAGAAGGCGTGAAGTCATTCTCGGTGTCATTTGCCCAGCAAGGCTCGGTGATGCAGGATATTGTCACAGGACATGTCCTGAAAAAGCTGGCAAAACAGTATGCAGAAAAGATCAACTGTGCCGACGCAAGAATCAATCTGGTCTATCACCAGTGGATGGGAGCATTCCCGACCAATCAAAAATATGCCGAGCAATTGATCAGTCTGGCGACGGTCGTAGCATCAATCGTCGGTGCAGACAAAATTATCACCAAGACCAAACAGGAAGCCGCTGGCATTCCAACTAAAGAAGCGAACGCAGAAACGGTCGCCAACACGCAATATTTACTGCGAATTCTCAATGGTTTGCCCAGCATTCATGATGAGCAGGAGGAGGAAATGCTTATCCTGCAGGTCAATGCCATCATGGAAGCCGTGTTCAATGACCCCGCTGACACACTCTGGCGCAAGGTATTTAACAGTATCAAGAATGGAACAATCGACGTTCCATTCTCGCCCCATATCATTAACCACAATGAATTGATTACCGTCCGGGACAGTCGCAAAAACATACGCATCATCAAGCGCGGAAACGTCCCCATCCCCAATAAATGTTTCGAATATGAAAAGTCGCAGTGCGACTTGAACAAAGATACGACCAGCATTGTCGATGACATCATTCACGATATCGGAATCATGCAATAATATGAATCCTAATAAATTGTTAATTGATGTTGGCAGCACGTACTTTAAACTTTGTGCAAACAACAATCTCGAGCAGCATTTTCGCAATTTCAACAAGAGCATTTTTAATGATCTGAATGATAAATGCAGACAAACTATTCAACAGTTTGCCCCTGAAAATGTCTACATCTGCTCTTCTGCCAATGGTGGCCTCAGCGCCCTGATCATCGGTCTGACAAAAAGCTTTTCGGTTAAGTATGCAACTAATATTGCGTTGAACTCCGGCATCAACATTATTGATACGATTCTGTATCAGGATATTGAAAAAGCGAGCGTGCCGAGTGATCTGATTGATGTGGTCATCATTGTTGGCGGCATCGATAGCAAAAACAATGTCTTTGGCGACCCGCTTTACAAGTACCTCTCGCAAATAAACTATTCCAATGTTGTTTACGTTGGAAACGTGCCAGACGCGAGTCAGGTGAAGTCCCATATCCCGAACCTAACGGTTCTTCCGAATATCATTGATGACCGCTTGCATATCATTGAAGAAGTTCTCAGAACCTATCTCACCAATCTTTACCAGCAGGATATTGAAGGCAAGGAAGACATCAAGGAGTTATACCAAATAACCAAGAATCAGATCTTTTCGACCCCCTACATTGTCAACCGCACATTGCCACTGATCGATGCGAATTTCTCGGTCGTCAATCCATTCGTTCTGCTGGACATTGGTGGCGCGACAACCGATATTCACTATTCAAAGGACCTGGTAGTGGACAATCTGGTTACCGAAAATGAATTCGACCGCTTGGTCTTCAAGAAGCTTGGTGTCTACAAATCACGCGAATCCTTGGTATTTGTCGCGAGAAAAAATGAGTTTGTCGGCGAACTGCTCATGCATCTGAACGTTACAGAAAATATCTTTGACGAGCACAGTGAAAAGGCGACCAGAATTCTTATGCAACTGGCAATTTTTTTGGTGCTGTACAAAATGTCGCATTATCGACCCAGCTATATCAATCTGAAGTTGCTGGCGATCAACTCCGTCGTGCTGACAGGTGGCATCACCAAAGTCTTGAAGCAGGAAGAAGCTGAAGATATTATTTCTTTCTTTTATAAAAAGATTTTGACCTCTGCACACAGACCCGTTGCGATCTTGGACACTGAATATGCCATTTGGACCCTGGGTTCCGGCATTCGACTTGAAGACCATAGCCAAACGCGGCATGAAGGAGAAGCATGATGTCCATCAATAGCGTACGCACACTGCTAGAAAACGCTGCCCAATCGCATGGCGACAAAATTGCGATTCGGCATGATGGCGCTTCCATCACTTACAAGGAATTGCTGCGCCGGGTGAACCAGGTCGCCCAATATCTTGAAGAGTTGGGGCTGCCGGCGAATACCCGCGTTGGCGTCTACTCCATGAAGAGCATTGACCTGATGATTGCCATCATGGCAACCTTGTCAACGCGGTATGTACTGGTGCCTTTAACCAAGTTGTTGCAGGCAGAACAAGTTTCCTACATCATCAATGACTGCGATATCAAGGTCATGATTACCGACAAGGTAAAAAAGGATATTGTTACGGGTATTGATTTCACAGGAAAAATTATCTGCTTCGAAACAACAGATTCAAACATTCCCTCTTTCGAGGAAATCAACAAATACTACAACAAGCCTTACGCTTGCAAATTAAATGGCCACGACAATGCGGTCATCACCTATTCGTTCGGCCTGACCGGCACACCGAAAGGTATTGTGCTGTCCCATCGCAACCTGATGGATTCCGCGCGAGTTGTGTCCAACTATCTGGATTTGAAGGAAGATGATGTCATCTCCGGCACGTTGATCTTCAACCTGGATTACGGACTCAACCAGCTTTTCTGCTCTCTGTACAAAAAGGCCACTCTTGCACTGCACCGTTTCATTTTGCCGGAAGGGGTCTTTAACCACCTGATTGAAGACGAAGTCACTGTGCTGGCCGTGATGCCGGTGCATATTTCAGAGTTGTTTGGTGACGAGCTTTCACGTACACCCAATGCAAGCCTGTTTGACAAACTGCGCATCATCACGTCATCGGGTGGAAACGTAACGGCCAAGATGGTGAAGGACTGCAAGGAAGCCTTTCGCAATGCCAAGTTCTACTCCATGCACGGCTTAACCGAGGCATTTCGTTCGACCTACCTCGACCCGGAACAAATCCAGATTCGCCCCGACTCCATTGGCAAACCGATTCCCGATGTGGAATTGTTTCTGATAAACGAAAAGGGCGAGGCCTGCGGTCCGCGCGAAGTGGGCGAACTGATTCATCGGGGCGGATTGATCTATCGCGGCTTCTGGAATGCGCCACTGGAGACCGCCGAGCGCTTCAAATCCATACAAATTCTGAAAAATGTCATCAATCTGGAAGGCCAGTTGATGGATGAGATCGTTGTTGCCAGCGGTGACTACGTCTACCGAGATGAAGAAGGCTACTACTACTTTGTGGGTCGCCATGACAACATGATCAAGACGCGTGGATTCCGCGTATCTCCGTATGAGATCGAGTCGGTCGTACAGCGAAACATTCCGCAGATTATCCAATGCGCAGTTTTTGGTATGCCCAACGAGGCCATCGAAGAGGAAATTGTGATGGTCTATTCGGCGCGCAGCGAAATCAGTGACAAGGAAATCCTGTTTGAGCTCAAACAGCACTTGGCCTCCTACATGTTGCCCAGTCGCATCATCTTCATGAAGTCCCTGCCCCTGGTGCAATCGGATAAAAGCAAGGTGGACAAACAGTCCTTGATTGCAGATTTGAGTTGATGCCGTGACTTCGCCTGCTGTGACCGCAATGGCACGATGCCGAATTCAGCGAGTGACTCCTGATTGGCAGTGCTCTTGGCTGCCATATAGCTGCCATTCACCAATAGCCGTAAGAGCTGCATGAAGGTCCACCATTTTCTCCGTTGCCTACCCGGGACCGGTCCCGGTGCGCAATTGGAAAGGTGTGGCGAATGAATCGCTTTTTTCTGACCACAACGGCTGCACTTGTGCTCGGCTTTGCAGCCGCGTGGGCAGGACCTCTGGAAGATGGTGTCGCCGCATACCAGCGCGGTGAGTACACCACCGCATTCAGTTCGTTCCGGGCACTGGCCATAGAAGGCAATGTCGCAGCACAATTCAACCTGGGCCAGATGTACCGACTCGGCCATGGTGTTCCCAGGGATGTCGTTGAAGCCGCACGGTGGTACCACCTGGGCGCTGCGCAGGGCGATGCGCAGTCGCAATACAACCTCGGGGTGATGTACTACAACGGGCAGGGAGTTTTGCGCAATTTTGTCTTTTCACACATGTGGCTCACGCTGAGTGCCATGTCGGGTGCTGAGAATGCTGTGCGCAACCGGATCATGCTGGTCAAGCAAATGACGCCAGAGCAGATCGCAGAAGCCTTACAGTTGGCCCGCACTTGCAAGCAGCTCGATTTCAAAAACTGCGACTGACTCAAAACGCGCCTATCGGCTGGCGTCCACCATGGTTTGCGCCCATTGGATCGCCTCAGTTAATGTGGGAAATATCTTGAACGGTCGACCAATCTCGGCATAAATCCTTGCAAAATGTGGCCCCATGATGGTGCTGCCTTCAACATCGGGTCCCATCACAAACGCGGTTGCCACGGCGGTGAGCTCGGGGGGCAACCTGGTCTTCATGAGTTCGGCATAGCGTTCAATGCCGTCGAGAGAGGCCATTACGCTCTCCCGACCGATGGCTATGCTGGCCCAGGGGCCGGGGTGCTTGAGGTTAGCCAGAAAGGCCATTTGAGCCACCGCCATCGCATCAAAGAGTTCGCGGTTAAACGGTCCGGTGCACTCGTAGTGCAGCACATCGCCGTCCATGGAGATCTCTATAACGCCATGCGGTGCAAAGCCGTTTACTGGGACCTCTTTGGTGTTGATTTTGATCAATTTTCTGTTTGTCATGGCAACTTTCGGGTGCTCGGCTTTTTGTCACACGTATGCGCGGGTATTGATTTTCCATTTTTCAGCTGATTCATTTCCCATAATGCGGTCGGTGGCGGATGGTTTTGCAAGGTCCATGTCGCGTGGGGTCGTGGGGCAGTCTTTTTTCCCATCGTGCACGATACGCACTACGGGTCGCAGCAGGTCGGTGGTGGACTCCTCAATCACGATGGCAATAAACCCGCTCTCCAGTCGCACCAGTGTGCCCACCGGATAAATACCAATGCACTGGATAAATCGCTGAACCAAATCGACGCTGAAGTGACGTGGACTCCACTCAAATAGCTTGCGCAATGCCTGCGTCGGTTCCATTGCCGAGTGGTAAACGCGTATGGATGTTAGTGCGTCGTAGACATCCGCAATGGCGGCCATTTGGCCCAGCTGGGATATTCCGGAACCTTTTAACCCTGCCGGGTAACCACCCCCATCCATGTGTTCGTGGTGCTGCGCTGCTACTAACAAGGAAACGCTCGAAATACCAGGCACGTTGCGCAAGATGCTCACACCCTGTGTGACATGCTCGCGCATCACTGAAAACTCATGGTCCGACAACTTGCCTGGCTTATTGAGAATCGTGTCGGGCGTCTTCATTTTTCCGATGTCGTGCAGCAGTCCGCCGATGGCGGCATCGCGAGTCGTATCTTTGTCCAGACCCAAGTGCTGGCAGAAATTGACCAGTAGCACGCCCACATTGACAGAATGCTGAAATGTGTAACGGTCTTTCTGTTTGACGCGCCCCAGACTGGTGAGGGCACCAGGGTTGCGCAGCACGGATTCGATCATCTTCTCAACGACCGGTTCGACGCGTTCCAGTTCGACTTGGCGTCCCAGACGGACGTCCGACAAAATGTCCTGCACGACGTCCTGTGCCTCAGTCAAAACCCGTTTTGCAATGACCAACTCATCGCTGAGGACTGAGTGTGGAACCCGCTTTTTCGAGGCCTGCAGTACGGGTGCTAAAGCGATGTCGAGCTGTTCGTGAATTTCGGCTTCCGTCGGTGCACCCGGGGCGTCCAGGCCACGTTCGGTATCAATGTAGACCGCGCGGATGCCGTATTGAATGATCTTATCAATCTCACTTTGACGGGTGAGTTCGAATTGGTTGATCAGGAACGGGTGTGCCATCCAGCCACAGTCCAGGTCGTGGATATACATTCCCAGCACCAGTTGGTCTGATTGGATTTTTTTGATCATAGACAGCCTGTCGCGTCACGCACCCAGTGCGAAGAATAGTAGCACCCTGCGTGCCGCCTGCAAGCAGCCTTGCTGTGCCATAGGGTTTGGCTTAAGTTTTGTCCTGTGACTGTAGAGCCTTGAGCTTGCGGTAAAGCGAGCGCTCGCTCATGCCCAGCTGCGAAGCCAGATCGGCCCGGCTTCCCTGATGATGGGCCATGATTTGCAGCCATGCAGACTGATTTAGATTTTTTGTAAATGGAGCCAGAGTGGCTGTTGTGTTGTTGATAGTCGGATTCGGGCGACGGCCGGATTGCAATGCTTGCTCAACATGGCTTTGCTGAATGAGAGCCCCATCACATAACAGCGTGGCGCGCTCCAGCAGGTTGCGTAGCTCGCGCACGTTCCCGGGAAATGGGTGTTCTTGCAGCGCGGCGAGGGCTTCTGGTGCCAGGTTCAAGTGCCGCTTGGGGGCTACCCGCTTCAGAAGGGCGTCAGCGAGCAGCGCGATGTCTTCGCGCCGCTCACGCAATGCGGGCAGGTGAATAGGGAAGGTGCTCAGTCGGTAATACAAATCTTCCCGGAAGTGTCCCTCAGTAATCAGGCGGTCAAGGTCCCGATGGGTGGCGGATACCACGCGAATATCGGCGTGGCGCAGCTCGGTGCTGCCAACCCGGCGGTAGGTGCCGCTCTCGAGCAGGCGCAGCAGCTTGACTTGCATGGAGAGCGGAATGTCGCCTACTTCGTCCAAAAAAAGCGTGCCGCCGCTGGCCGCTTCGACCAACCCCCCCTTGCTGGAAATGGCGCCGGTAAAGGCCCCACGCTCATGACCAAACAGTTCGGACTCAAACAGGTTCTCCGGCAGGCTGGAGCAGTCCACCGCCACCAGCGCGCGATGAGCGCGCGTGCTGGACTCGTGGACCGCGTGGGCCACTAACTCCTTTCCGGTTCCGGACTCGCCTTGAAGTAATACGGTGGCTTGGGATGGCGCTACGCGGGCGACCAGTTCGAGCATTCGTTGAAATGCGACGGCACGGCCGATCAATGTTTGTGCTTCAGGCTGGCCTTGCGCTACTTGAAGCGGCTCCATGCGCTCCACAAAAAAGGCTTGCCGGCCGTTGGCGTCATGCAGCGGTGACAGTTCGATGTTGACGTATTCCTCGCCCTTTGGGGTGTGGTGAAGGTGCAAGACGCGTTCGCGTTGACCCGACTCGCGCGCCTTGACCAGCGGGCAGGACTCACCAGCCTGGTCGCATGGCACATGAAAGTGGTGTGACACCTCGTAGCAAGTTCGCCCCACCACACTGCGGTCGGGGCTGAACTGGCGTCGGTATGCGGCGTTGGCCGCCAAAATTCGGTATTGCGTATCGAACAGGATATGGGGCTCGGCTAGCCCCTCCAGGTAAGAGACTAGCTCGGGTAGAGGTCTTTTTGCTGAGTCATGCATGGTGGTGACAGTATAGGTCGATACTGCCAAAATATGCCAATTTGTGTCAGTCAACTGCCACATTGGCAGTTTTCTTCATGCGACCGAATACCGATGGTGGGTGTATTTTCTCTAAGTGATTGAATTTAAAGAAGAAATTCTCAGTGGGCCGCATGGCACATTTCTTGTTAGTGACAGTTGTGACACGTTGCCCAGCACCTTCAAGAACCATGTACTTTCGTATCCTGCACGATGAATCCAGCGGTGAGTTGAGCTATCTGCTTGCCGATGTCGATGCGCGCGAGGCCGTGCTGGTCGACCCGCGTGGGCGCGACCTGCCCCTATTGCAGTCCTTGCTGGCCGAGCGCGAGTTACGTCTGTGTTGGGTGTTACGCACGCACCACCACGACCCGTTGATGGCGACCGAGCCCGCAATGTTGGCCAATTTGGAAGCACCAGTCGTGCAGGGTCATTCTGCCGGACTCGTGAAGCCTGCGGTGCATGGCGATATGCTTGGCTTTGGCAATGAAATGGTTAGCGTGATGGCAACGCCAGGTCATACCGGCAGCTGCTTGAGTTTTGCCTGGCGTGATCGTCTGTTTTGCGGCGGGTTGCTGGACGTAGATGCCTGTCCGCATCAACCTTACCCGGCAGACCCCCAGGCGCTATGGGACAGTGTTCGCCAGCGGGTATTCACATTGCCTGACGAGACATTGCTGTTTGCGGGGCACGAGCGCCGAGCCCGTGCAGTCAGCACGGTGCTGGAGCAGCGGCGTTGGCACCCATTCTTTGCCGGGCTGTCCCGAGACGAATATTTGGCGCGTGTGGCAGCTTTGCCGTCGTCCAAAAAAATAGAGACCACTGACTATGCAAGACACTGAAATGCCTGAACCAACGACTGTGCAGTCAGCGACCCGGACCCCCTATGAATTGCTGGGCGGTGAGGCTGGAGTGCATCTCTTGGTGCAACGCTTTTATGCGCTGATGGATGAATTGCCGGAAGCCTATGGTGTGCGCCGCATGCACCCTGAAAGTTTGAGCGGAAGTGCACAAAGTTTGTTCGACTTTCTGTCGGGTTGGTTCGGAGGGCCGGACCTTTATGTTCAGAAGAAGGGCCATCCGCGGCTGCGAATGCGCCACAGCCCCTATGTTGTGGGGGCCACGCAGCGCGACGAATGGATGTTGTGCATGACCCAAGCCTTGACGGAGCAGGTGACCGACGTCACCTTTCGGGACCATTTGATCAAAACCTTCGCGCAGATTGCAGACCATATGGTCAACAGCCATAGCCATGTAGCACCCTGAAGCCCTACGCAATACCAATAGACGATAAGGAAGAAGCTGTGAATAAAAAGACTGAACAGGGGCGCGTCATTATCCCCATTGCCGTTTCGCCTGATAAAGGACCCATCGAACCGCCACCTGATGCGGATGTGGAGATGGTTTCGCTGTACGAGGCGCATAAAAAAATCTATCCACGCAGCGTGTCTGGACTGTTCTCCAACTGGCGCTGGGGTATGGTCTTTCTGACACAAATTATCTTTTACGGCTTGCCCTGGCTGGAATGGGGTCAGCGTCAGGCGGTACTTTTTGACTTGGGTGCCCGACGCTTCTATATTTTCGGGCTGGTCCTGTACCCGCAGGATTTCATTTACCTCACCGGCATTTTGGTGATCTCTGCCTTCTCGCTGTTCCTGTTTACGGCCGTGGCGGGGCGGCTGTGGTGTGGCTACGCCTGCCCACAGACCGTGTACACCGAGATATTTCTTTGGCTGGAGAAGAAGGCCGAAGGAGACCGCTCAGCACGCATGCGCCGGGATGCGGGTCCGTGGAATGCCGACAAGCTAGGCCGCAAAGTAGGCAAGCACTTTTTGTGGCTGGCCGTGGCCCTTTGGACAGGCTTTACTTTTGTAGGTTACTTCACGCCCATTCACGAACTGGGTGGCGAATTCGCACGCTGGGAACTGGGTGCCTGGGAGATTTTCTGGACATTCTTCTACAGCTTTGCCACCTACGGCAATGCCGGCTTCATGCGTGAACAGGTGTGCAAGCACATGTGTCCCTACGCACGATTTCAGAGTGCCATGTTCGATAAGGATACGTTGATCGTCACCTACGATGCTGAGCGCGGCGAGCCACGCGGAGCACGTTCGAAAAAGGCGGATCCCGCCAAGCTAAATCTGGGTGCCTGCATAGACTGCAGCCTTTGTGTGCAGGTCTGCCCAACCGGTATTGATATCCGCCAAGGCTTGCAATACGAGTGCATTGGCTGTGGCGCCTGTGCGGACGTGTGCGACACCGTTATGGACAAGGTTGGCTATCCACGCGGTCTCGTGAAGTACTCCACCGAGAATGCTATCAACCAGCACTGGACCCGTTCGCAGACCCTGCGCCATGTATTTCGTCCGCGCGTGCTGATTTATATTGCCATACTGGGGACCGTGGTGACCGCAATGGCGGTGAGTCTTTCGATGCGTGTCCCGTTCAAGGTGGACGTGGTTCGTGACCGCGGGGCGCTGGCCCGTATAGCCGATGGCGGTCGCCTTGAGAATGTATTCCGCCTTCAGATCATGAACGCCACTGAGGCCACGCAGCAATTTCACATTTCAGTCTCCGGGATGCCCAATCTTCAGGTCGTCTCCGAGAATGACATCGACATTGCCTCTACGCAGGCGCGCTGGGTTGCAGTACGGGTGCAGGGGCCAATGGAAGGTTCGGTGCCGGGGTCGTACCCGATTCACTTTGAGATTGTCGCCAAGAGCGCGATCGGCAAGGTGACCGAAAAAGCAGCTTTCATTGTTCCACGGTGAGACCCATTCCATGAACTTCTGGGACCAGCGATTTTCCGAGCCTGGCTACAAGTACGGCTTGGCGCCCAACGCATTCCTGCGTCAGCAGGCAGCAAGGCTGGCTCCTGCCAGCCAAATCCTGGTGCCAGGCGATGGCGAGGGGCGAAACGGTGTCTGGCTGGCGGAGCAGGGCCATGCGGTTACCTCCGTTGACCTCTCGGAGATCGGACTGCACAAGGCCCAAGGGCTGGCGGCAAGTCGGGGTGTGCGTTTGACGATCCACTGCGTCGACCTGACCGATTGGGCGCCTGAAGCATCGACCCTGGATGCCGTGGTACTAATCTACACCCACTTGCCGGGAGCCATACGGCAGTTGGCCCATCGCCGCCTTGCGCGGGGGCTTCGGCCAGGTGGTTGGCTGGTACTTGAAGCCTTTCATCCCGCACAATTGACTTACGCCAGCGGGGGGCCGAAGGACGCCGATATGCTGTACACCCTCGAGCAACTGGATGCAGATTTTGCGGGTCTGTTGACATCGGTTGAGTCGTGGCATGGCGAGACTCGCCTGGCCGAAGGACCAGGTCACCAGGGAATTGCACATGTAACCCGCTGGGTTGGACAAGTAATGACCGAGCCGGGGCCGGAAATGCGCTAATAAATGGCTACATATCTTCACTTCTATGCAGGCTTGTCGATAGAACAATCAAGCCATACACGGAAACCGGAGAAAACCATGCAAGCCACCTTCAATAATCTGCTGTCTCAAGGCGAACTGGCCAAGCGCTGGGGAAGGACCGAGTCCGCCATCAGTTTGGCGACGGCTGTTGGTGCCGGACCTCGTTACGTCAAAATTGATGGTGCGATCCGTTACCCGGTGGATGAAGTGCAACGCTACGAGCGAGCCTGTCTGTATTTTGATCCCGCCGAGGTTGCATTGCAGACCGTGAATTGAACGCAATTGCTACGGTCATTTTGCGTATAGTGCGGTTTGTTGAAAGTCCATTGAATCGGAGTGAGATATGAAAACCGCCCACGACCTCGTAACTGCCGCAAAAGCGCACGTGCAAGAAGTTTCCCTTCAAGACGCTGAGCAAGCCATTCGCGACGCGGATGTGCTAGTCGATGTGCGAGAGGCCGATGAGTTTGCCGCGGGCCACCTGGGCGGCGCCGTGCACATCTCGCGCGGCATGCTGGAGTTCAAATTCAGTGCCAATCCGGCACTGCAAGCACGTGACCTCAAGGTCTTGTTGTATTGCAAGACCAGCGGACGCGCAGCCCTCGCGGCCGCCGCACTGCATGAAATGGGTTATCTGAATTTGCAGTCCCTTGCTGGCGGTTTTGATGCATGGGCTGCAGCGGGCAAGCCGGTAGCGAAGCCGGAAACGCCGTCTTTTGAATAAGCACCCATTTGCCGCACGGTTGTGGTGGGCCTGATCAGCTGATAGAGGTCCTTTGGGTTCGCCAGCGTGGGAATCAAGGCAATTTCGCAACCGGTCTCCAACGCACGTGCAAGGTCATACACATAGCGCAGCGCAGAGAAATCTTCCATGGCGAAGCCAACTGAGTCAAAGAATGTGATCTGTGCTGGGTTGTCGCGTCCCGTTTGCTGACCCGCTAGTACCTGCCACAGTTCGGTCACGGCAAAACTGTCTTCCATTTGTTGCAAGTCGCCCTCTATTCTGGTTTGCCGCTCAAACTCTACAAAGACCTTGGCGGCGCGCAACACGTCGGCGTGGATTTCCGTCTTACCTGGGCAGTCTCCGCCCACGCCATTGATGTGCATGCCGGGCCGCAGCATATCCGGTGTGATGATGGTGGCGTTGGTTTTGTCCGCCGTGACCGTGGTCACGATGTCAGAGCCCTGCACGGCCTCTGCCGTGCTGCGACACACCACCACACGCAGGTTGGCGGAATCCGGGTTGCGCTGCAGGTTGTGCACCAGCTTGGAGGTGGCTGCACGGTCTACGTCGAACACACGGACTTCTTCAATACCCATCAGGTGGTGAAACGCCAGCGCTTGGAACTCGCTCTGCGCACCATTGCCAATGAGTGCCATGACCCGACTGTCGGGGCGCGCCAATGCGCGTGCGGCGACGGCAGAGGTGGCTGCGGTACGCATGGCCGTGGTAAGAGTGAGTTCGCTGATCAACAGCGGAAAGCCGGTGCTGACGTCGGCCAAAACGCCAAAGGCCATCACCGTGGACAGTCCACGCGCCGTGTTTTTTGGATGGCCGTTGACGTACTTGAATGTGTAGGTTTTGGCATCGGCAATGGGCATAAGTTCGATTACGCCCACTGGCGAGTGAGACGCCAGTCGGGCTGACTTGTCAAAGCTTTGCCAGCGCAGAAAATCCTCGCGAATGTAGTCGGCCAAGCCTTTCAGTGTCGCAGCGAGTCCCTGGCGTTTGACGATGTCGGCTATGTCCTGCGGGCTCAAAAAGTGGGTAGCGGGGTGGGTGCTTACTGCGGCGTTCATACGGTGTCTCCTGGTTGCGTACAGAGTGTCTGCAAGCGATGAGACCTAGTATGGATTTATGCTCAGGCAATAACAATCGACAATAGTGTATTAAAAATGGCAACTAATTGCCGTTATGGCATGGTAAATTGCCATAATGGATGAAATTGACCAAAAGCTGATGTCCCTGCTGCGCCAGAATGCACGACTGACGGTTGCCGCGTTGGCAGCCAAATTACGCGTTTCTCGCGGTACGGTGACCAACCGTATACGCCGTCTTGAGGACGATGCGGTCATCGTGGGCTATACGGTGCGCCTGCGCCCGGATGTGCAGCACAACGAGATCAAGGCCTGGATGAGCATTGCAGTAGAAGGCAACCAGACCCGAACCGTGATTGCCAGCCTCTTGGGCGAGCCTGGTGTGTCGTCGCTACATGACACCAATGGCCGTTGGGACTTGCTGGCCGAGTTGCGGGCGGAAACGCTGCAAGAATTGGCCAAAGTGCTGGAACGTATCCGCCTGCTCAAAGGTATTAGCAATACCGAGACCAGCATCCACCTTGAGACGTTTAGGCTCGCTTGATCCTGGGCACCGGGCGATAAGTATTGTTTCGGCGCCTACAGTGCGGTTCGCGCTCGTTCACTCCGATCGCAATGCTTCTACGGGATCCAGTCTGGCAGCACTGCGCGCGGGGAGTACACCCGCCAGCAAGCCAATCACAATGGCAATGCCTTCGGCCAGTAACACAAAGGTAACGGGCGTGTGCACCGGCAAGGCCGGCACCGCCAGGTGAATGATCTGTGCCAGTCCAAAGCCCAGAGCCAGGCCCATGATTCCGCCAATGGCCGACAGGGTGACCGCCTCGCCAAGGAATAGGCCCAGAATCGTTCGCCTTGGCGCACCCAGCGCAACCAGCAGACCTATCTCACCTGTGCGCTCGCTGACCGCAATGGTCATGATAGTCACGATACCCACACCGCCCACCATTAGCGAAATACTGCCCAAGGCACCCACCGCCATGGTCAGAATGTCCAGAATGTTGGACAGCGTGCGCAGCATGTCCTCTTGCGTGGTGATAGTGAAGTCTTCACGGCCATGCCGGGCATTGAGCGTGGTCTTGACTGCACTGACGATACGCGCTGCGGGGATGCCCTCCTCATAGGCCAGGTCGATCTTCATCATGCCGTCGCGGTTGTACAACTCCAGTGCGCGCGCCGTTGGTATGTAGGCCGCATCGTCTAGATCGACACCCAGAAACTGTCCTTTGGCTTCCAATACTCCGATGACGCGAAACTGCAGGTTGCCCACGCGTACCCGAGCACCCAGTGGGTTGGCGCTGCCAAACAATTCGGACTTGAGCTTGGAGCCCAGTACCACAAAGGCACGGGCGTTTTCCAGCGCTTCATCCGGCAAAAACTGGCCGGTTTTGACCTTGATGCTATAGACCTTGAGCATGTCGGCACCCACCCCATTGACCGTGGTCCGGCGCAACCGCCCGTTGCCGCCAACCTCGGTGTTACCCCAAACGGTGGCGGTCATGCCGGTGACGTGGGGCAGGGCACGCAAGGCACGTGCATCGTCCAGCGTCAGGGGACGCACGGATGACGGTATGCCAGTGGGGGCCGGTCCCGAGGTTTTTACCTTGCCCGGTGAAATGCTGGCAATGTTGGTTCCAAACTGGGTGAATTCTGCCAAAACAAACCGGTGAATCCCTTCGCCGATGGAGGTCAACAAAATGACCGACGCAATGCCCACGGCGATGCCCAACAGCGTCAAAAAACTGCGCAGGCGCTGCGCGGTGACTGCGCGAAGGGCAAGGCGGATGGCGTCGGGCAGCAGCATGTTCTAGCGTTTGGATAGTGCCTGCACCGGGTCCAACTGCGCGGCGCGGCGTGCCGGTAAGACGCCAAACAAAATGCCTGTCATCAGCGCCGTTGCCAAACCCGCAAAAACGGCCCAGTCTGGGGGGTAGGCGGGAAATGTGGGGTACAACTGTCGAATCAACGCCGCTGCTAGTTGCCCCAGTAAATAGCCCACCACCGCACCAGTGAGTGACAGCATCGTCGCCTCTGTCAGGAACACCAGACGAATGCCGCTTTCGGTGGCACCCAGAGCCTTCAATAGACCAATTTCCGACGTGCGCTGACTGACTGACACCAGCATCACGTTCATCACCAGAATGCCGGCTACCGCCAGACTGATGGCGGCAATGCCTGCTACGCCCAGCGTAAGTGCGCCCAGCAGGCGGTCAAAGGTGGCGAGCACCGCATCCTGTGTGATGACGGTGACATCTTGCTCACCCTCATGGCGCAGTTTGATGATGTCGGCCACTTGAACTTTTGCCGCCTCAATAGCGTCTCGTCCATTGGCTTCGATGAGGATACGAAACAGCGTGTTGCTGTTGAACATGGATTGGGCGATGGCCACCGGCACAAACACCAGTTCGTCGGTGTTCATGCTCAATCCCTGGCCACTTGGGGCCAACACCCCCACGATGCGAAAACGCCTGTCGCCAATGCGCACCAGTTGTCCTAGCGAGGGGGCATTGCCAAAAATTTCGTCACGCACTTTGGCGCCAATTACCGCTTCGCCGGCACCACGGCGCCAGTCACCCGGGGCCAAAAAGCGCCCCTGTGCCATGGTCATGTTGCGCACATTGATGTATTGTGAAACGGTGCCTGCAACCATGACCTCGCGCAACTTACCACCTGCGCTGATTTCGGATGTGCCTACTGCCAGCGGCGCTACACGAGCGACTGCGCTGGCGCGTTGCAGGGCCTGGGCATCATCGATGGTCAGGTCGCGTGTGGTGTTGGTGATGGCGTTGCCGGGGCTGAACCCACCGGTCTGCGATCGACCGGGCAGCACGATCACCAGATTGCTGCCCAAGCTCGAGAACTCATTCATGACGTAACGCCGAGCGCCGTCGCCCAGCGCAGTCAGTACGACTACAGCCGCGACGCCAATAGCCATGGCCAGTACGAGCAGCGATGCGCGCAAGGGATTGCCCGTGGCGGCATCCCGCGCAAAGCGGATCAGGTCGGCGCTGCGCATGGTTGGGTGCCTGGTTCATGGCGTTGGTCTTGTTTGACTGCGCCGTCTTCCATCAGCAACTGGCGGTGCGCGCGTGCGCCCAAGGCGCTGTCGTGGGTGACCATGATCAAGGTCACTCCCTGCGCATTGAGACCTTCGAGCAGGCGAATGACCTCCTCACCCGTTGCACGGTCCAGATTCCCGGTTGGCTCATCCGCCAGAATCATGGCCGGGTGCATGATGGTGGCTCGCGCAATGGCCACACGCTGGCGCTGTCCGCCCGAGAGTTCATCAGGCCGATGGTCGGCGCGGTTTTCCAGGCCGTAGTCTTTGAGCGCCTGCTTGACGCGTGTGTTGCGTTGCGCCGGGGCCAATCCGGCCAGTACCATGGGAAGCGCAATGTTCTCTGCCGCAGTGAGGCGCGGCACCAGATGAAAGCTCTGGAATACAAAGCCAATGCGCTCACTACGCACGCGAGCCTGCTCGTCCGGCGACAGCGTGGTGACGTCACGCCCCTCCAGTCGGTACAACCCGGTATTGGGGCGGTCCAACAAGCCCAGTAAGTTGAGCAGGGTTGATTTGCCTGAACCTGAAGGGCCCATCACCGCTACGTATTCACCCGCCGATATCGACAGATTCAGATTGCGCAGGGCGTGCACATCGGAATCGCCCAGGTGGAACACCCGCTCGATTCCCGCGAGTTGGATTTGCGCAACCATTAGTTC
>Ga0194061_1000417_pt1 | contig 26126 bp, 23 predicted proteins | sample SepL2221m_MetaG_FD_163423 | JGI IMG/M metagenome (GOLD analysis project Ga0194061, IMG submission 163423) | Anoxic zone freshwater microbial communities from boreal shield lake in IISD Experimental Lakes Area, Ontario, Canada - Sep2016-L224-21m | ecosystem: Environmental > Aquatic > Freshwater >... | reverse complement strand
GATATATGAAAAGTATTGAATTTATCGAGTGTCGCAATGACTGATTAAAACTAACGTCCAAGACTCGTAAAATAAGTGGTGAAGACAATATGCCAATTATTAGGTGGAGTAATACAAAGTTTTTGAGCCGCTGTAAGACTCCGCCTGATCCTTGACGAATGATGTTCGCCTGATCCTTGACACTTCTAGGGTTATTTATAACTCATTTTTTAGCCATTGTCTGTGCGTTCTTCTTGCGGATCACCACCCCGGGTCGATTTCGCAGGGCGCTTTTGATGAGTTCAGAGCCATCCCAGATCTGGACCATCTCTTTTTGGATATGAACATCGACGTTGGCACCGCTGCGATGTTTGCCAACGCTGATCTGTTGCCAGGCAATACTGACTATCCCGTTAGCTCCCACTCGACGTGTGACCCACTCGGGTCCTTGCCGGACTTCATCTAGGGCTGTTGTGTCAGGCATGGGTCCCACGATGATATTTCCAAGACTTGTGAATCTGGTCATCGGAGTGAGCATCCCAATGCCTTGATGGGGTCGCTCGGTGTTGTATTGATGAACCCAGGCATCGAGTTCTTCCTGGGCGCTAGCTTTGCTTTCAAAGATGCGACCGGTGAGGAACTCGGTGCGAAGGCTTCGATGAAAGCGTTCGATCTTGCCTGTTGTGGTGGGTGAGCGAGGCGCGGTCAATAAGTGGTCGATACCGTTTTCTCGACAGATCTTGTCGAAGAGAACTTCGGTATTTTTGTGGGAGTTGAAACGACCGGTGAATACTTTGCCGTTATCGGTCAAGATCTCCTGGGGAACTCCATGGATACGCATGGCGTTGGCAAAGTGATCACAGACCGATCTGGACGTGGCACGGACCATAAGCCCTGCCATGACACATAAACGTGAGTGATCGTCAACGCCCGTTAAACATTTGAGCTCAGAACCATCAGTGAGAAGAATTCCTCCCACCATTCCCACCTAGCAGTTCCATAACTCCATGGGACCGCCGCGCTCCCATCGCTTAAACTTCCTATCTCGTTCTTTGCGAGCACCTGGCTCGATCATCTTGGCGCGTTTGAGTGCGCGATAGATTCCAGAGACGGAAGGCAGTGGGTCTGCATCTTCACGTAGTAATTGATACTGGATCCGTTTGGGCCCCCAATAGAGATTCTGCCTGCGCAGTTCAATCACGCGGACTTCAACCGCAGAACTCATCTGATGAACACATCTGTCTGGTCTGTGGGAGCGCTCAGTTAGACCGGGCATCCCCTCTATTTCATAGCGCAACAACCAACTATGAACACTCTGGCGTGAGACGCCGAAACGACTAGCCACTTCAACAATGGAAAGACCATCGCGAATGACTGCGAGAACTGCTTGATATTTCTGCTCCATAACACTTATCTCCATAAACATAGGAGAAGTGTCAAGCATCAGCCGAACATGCCGTAAAGCATCAGCCGAACATCTGTAAAGGAACTGGTGAACACGATATGTCAAGCATCAACCGGAGTAATACAAGTTTTTGAGCCGCCTCGGGGATTTGAACCCCGGACCTACGCATTACGAGTGCGTTGCTCTACCCCTGAGCTAAGGCGGCCTATCATGCGAGCAAAAAGTACCGTGTTGCTATGAATTACCCAAACTTGAAAGATTCTTGATAGCAAACTCAATGTCTTCAAAACAAGCCATTTGCGGATCAACTGCCTTGTTGAGTACTCGGTCCCACCATTTCACGGATGAAAGAACCGCCTCTTCTTGCGACCACATGGGAGACCAGCCCAAGAGATCTTGCGCCATTCGAGAGTTAAGATCTAAGACAAGCGCTTCCGTTTCAGGAATTGATGACGATACAGAATTCTCGATCTCTATAGGTGCAGGCCAGGCCCGTTGCGCTATTTCGGCAATTCTCTTCACCTCGAGACTCTTTGTGACGGGACCAAAATTAAGAGCATCGATTTGGTTTCCCCCGAGCAAATTCTCGACTGCCATTAAGTATCCGATTAACGGATCCAACACATGTTGCCATGGCCGGGTACTTTGCGGATTGCGCAGAGTGATTTTTCCGCCTTTTACGAAGCCTCTAATCAAATCGGGTATGAGACGATCTTCAGCCCAGTCTCCCCCGCCAATAACATTTCCAGCACGTAGCGATATCACGCTTGGGCCACCAGAAATTTTCGAAATTTGTTGCCACGCAGCAACCGCGGCCTCTGAACCGACTTTGCTTGCACTATACGGGTCTTTACCAGCCAAAGGATCGCTCTCAATAAAGGCTCGACCCGAATTGTCATTTCGATAAACTTTGTCTGTCGTAATCACGGCAACTGCTTGAACAGTTCCTGTGCCAAAAGAGGCCGAAAGAACATTTGCAGTACCCATCACGTTGGTGGCAAAAGTTCCAACGGGCGTCCTATAGGACTCCAGAACGAGTGGTTGTGCCGCTAGATGCATGACTATGGAAGGTTTGTGAATATCCATAAATCTCCCGACGGAATCAAGATCTCTTATATCTGAGAAGGTCTCCGGGATTGACCCAACCCGTTTTGCTCTATCAAAAAGCGAATCTTTTTCGGCGGGCAATGAGTAGCCGATAACTGGAACATTTAGGTGCTCCAGAAGAATCGTGAGCCAGGTACCCTTAAAACCGGTATGGCCAGTCACCAAAACAGGTCCGGAAAGTTGGCGCAAAGTGCCGCCCAAGGCAGAATTCATGGTCAAACAGTAGTCTTATCCCGTTCATCGGAGAACTTAAAACTAGTAAATGGATATGGGATGGGGCTGGCATTGGCACTTGGTAGCGACGAAAACATCGCCCAGATAGTCAAGGAGGCGATGGCCGAACGACATGCAATGAAGCCATTCATCCCCGGCGTCTCTCCAGTTCCGGTTACGGGCAAAGTTTTCGGCGAGACGGAAATAACTGCCGCGGTGCAAGCGAGCCTAGACTTTTGGCTGACGTCTGGACCATACACAGAACAATTCGAAAGTCGTTTTGCTAAGACTGTCGGAATGCGCCATTCGTTTATGGTCAACTCTGGATCTTCCGCAAATTTGCTTGCGTTATCGTCCCTTACAAGTCCTGCGCTGGGCGATCGAGCGCTTAGAAAAGGTGATGAAGTTTTGACTGTTGCAGCGGGGTTCCCCACAACCGTGACACCGATAATTCAAAATGGCATGATTCCTGTTTATGTTGATGTAGACCTAGAAACTTATGGTGCAAATGATCAAGCTCTTGAGTCAGCAATTGGGCCGAAGACCAAAGCGATCATGATGGCTCATACATTAGGCAACCCTTCAAATCTTGACCTTGTCGAAAAGTTGGCGAAGAAACACCATCTCTGGTTCGTAGAGGATAGTTGCGATGCACTCGGAGGGACATATCGTGGAAAGAATCTGGGCACCTTTGGAGATCTTTCGACGTTTAGCTTCTACCCGGCTCACCACATTACGACTGGCGAAGGTGGTTCGGTACTAATAAAAAAAGTTGCGCTCAAGAGAATTGTCGAATCATTTCGGGATTGGGGAAGGGATTGTTGGTGCGCTCCTGGATGCGATAACACTTGTTTAAAGAGGTACGAGTGGCAGTTGGGGGATCTGCCCGAAGGCTACGACCACAAGTACACGTATTCCCATATTGGATACAACCTTAAATCGGGAGATATTCAAGCAGCGATTGGCTTGGCACAGTTGGATCGACTCGATAGTTTTGTTGAACTCAGACGTCGGAATTGGAACTACCTAACGTCCGGCCTTTCGGATTTAACTGAATTTCTCTTACTCCCAAAGGCCTCCGAGCATTCGAATCCCTCTTGGTTTGGGTTCGCCATCACTGTTAAGAAGGAAAGTCCTAAGTCGCGCAACCAGATCGTTCAAGAACTAAACGAGTTCAAAATTGCAACCCGACTTCTCTTTGGAGGAAATCTATTACGTCAGCCTGCATTCATTGGCACACCGCGCAGAATTCACGGTGAATTAACGAATACCGACACGATTATAAACGACACTTTTTGGATTGGAGTCTGGCCAGGACTCTCTATCCCCATGCTTGATTACATGATTGAATCGCTACACGGAATTTTGGGGAGGAATCAGTGAAAGTCATAATTCTCGCTGGCGGGCTTGGAACTCGCCTTTCGGAAGAAACTGATACGAAACCAAAACCGATGGTACTTATCGACGACAAACCCATTCTTTGGCACTTAATGAACACTTTCTCCCATCAAGGATTAAATGAATTTGTGCTGGCACTGGGATACAAAGGTGAGGTTATTAAGCGATGGCTCCTTGATCTCAATGAGCTCGATGGTGACATAACAATTGACACCCTCAATAAGGAAGTTCATCGCCTTAAAAAAAGTGCACAGTACTCATGGAAAGTCACTGCGTTGGAAACCGGGCTCAGCACGTTAACAGGTGGACGGGTCGCGCAATGCATGAGGGCTTTCCCAGGCGAGACCTTTATTGCTACTTACGGTGACGGATTAGGAAATATCTCGATTAAGGATCTAATCGCTTTCCACAAAGCACATGGCAAATTAGCTACCGTCACGGCCGTACGCCCACCAGCCCGATTTGGACATCTTCATACTGAAAATGGTCGAGTCACCCATTTTGGAGAGAAGAATCAATCTGAAGGAGGTTGGATTAATGGAGGCTTTTTTGTACTCGAACCCGGGGTTGTGGATTTCATCAATGGAAATGAAGAAGCATTTGAAATAGGGGCCCTGCCCAAACTTGCCGAACTCGGCGAACTCATGGCATACGAGCACAATGGATTCTGGCAACCAATGGATACGCTTCGCGAAAAACAGGATCTGACAAAATATGCGATGGAGGTTCCTCCACCTTGGCTGCGTAATATCGAAGCTTCAAAAGAATTAGCATCGGGCGGTTAGGTCACGTGAAGCCGACTTTAAGCATCATAACCCCGTGTTTCAATGAAGAGGATTCTGTCGTTATTTGCGCAAGAACCGTGCAAGAAGTCATGTCACGCGAACTACCAGGCGTAGATTATGAACATATTTTTTCGGATAACGCCTCGACCGACAACACAGTTAGTCTGTTAAGAGAAATTGCCAAATCTGACAAACGAGTCAGAGTCGTCGTCAATAGCCGAAACGTAGGACCTTTCCGAAATATCTATCGTGCGATGGAAAAGTCAAGCGGTCAAGCAATAGTCCCTATGCTTCCAGCAGATCTCCAAGATCCCGCCGAGATCATTCCTTTATTTTACCGAGAGTGGGAACAAGGGGCGATGGTTGTTTTCGGTGAAAGAACTAACCGACAAGAGTCATTTGTGATGCGAGTAATGCGCGCTATTTACTATCGACTGATTCGGAAATTTGCCGAGGGCAATATTCCTATAAACTCAGGAGAGTTTATGTTGATAGACAGAAAAATTGCCGATAATTTACTCAGCCTAAAAGACCAATACCCTTACATTCGAGGTTTGGTCGCTCAATCCACGTCTGACTCGAAATCAATTAAGTATACGTGGGTTAAGCGTAAAAATGGTAAATCCAAGGCAAACCCACTTGCACTTATTGATCAAGCAATAAATGGGTTAATAAGTACATCAAGGGTTCCCGCTCGATTAGCTCTGTTGTCAGGGTTCACGCTTTCGGTTATCGGCGTCCTCGCAGGCATCTGGTCATTAATAGCCAATTTATTCCTCGCTCCCGGCGTAAGCCAGGGAATTCCGACCCTGATTGTCTCGCTCTTTATTCTGGGAGGAATTCAACTTTTCTTCCTTGGATTAATTGGGGAATATGTACTCAGTATCCATGCTCAAGTACGTCCGTTGCCTGCTGCCTTTGATATTGAGCTAATTAATTTCGATAACTAAAGGTCTCTCACTTGAGATTCTCGCGCTAGTTTGGGAAGCGCTTTTGCAAGATTAGAAACCATAAACTCTAGAAGAATTGGTCCATCTTCCCAATTGGCGATAAATTCTTCAGCCCGCCTAAGGTCTCCATCGGATTCAATTCTTATAGATGGAATACCAAAAGCCTTTGAAACCTCAACAAAATCTGGAGCACTGTAGCCGTCGCGAGTGGCAACGTAGCGTGAATCCATATTCTCTTCCTGAAATTGTGCCACCATGCCTAGTTGCAAATTATTGATAACGCAAACCGCCACCGAAAGTTGGTAATGCTTTAGGGTGTGAAGTTCAGCAATAGACAACTGAACACAACCATCTCCGGCAATTACAACCCACTTTCCATCCCGCGCAACGGCCGAACCAATTGCTGCCGGAATTGAGAAGCCCATCGCGCCCATGCCGCCCGAAGTAAGAAATCTTTGATCACTCGTTAACTCCAATGATTGAGCAGCCCACATTTGGTGCTGACCCACATCGACCACATAGCCTCTCGACGTCGAAAATACGCGACTGATCCAGTGCATGAGGTAATTAGGATTAAGCATAATCTCACTAGTTTGTTCCTTTTCAGCGGGGTACTGTCCCTTCCAGGTGGAAATAAGTTCCATAAAAGGGGAGGAATCAAATCTAATTTTCCGTATCTCTTCATCAGCTAAAAATTCCGAAATAGAGCACTTTAAATCCAGATCCGCCTTGATGCGCCCTGTGAGTTCATGGTCATCTATATCAACTCGAATAATCTTCTTGCCTTCCATAAAGCTCGCAACTGAGCCTCCGGTTTGACGAACATCTAGCCTGCTACCCAAAACCAATAGCGTGTCAGCTTTTGATAGGGTGCGATTTGCCCATCGGTTTCCATAACTCCCAATTAGCCCAACTCTAAATTTCGAATCAGAACTTAACGCATCAACTCCCATAAGAGAATAGACGACCGGCAATCCGGCACTTTCAACAAATCTCCTAAAATCGACTACCGCATCAGCACTTCGTATTCCGCCACCCGCCAAAATAAGCGGAAATTTGCTCTGGGAAATCAACTTCGTGACCTCGGAAAAGTCAATAGATTCGGAAGGCAACTGGACAAATTGAGGAGAAGCGACAGATAAAAGGCTCCTGTCGTTAACCCGCATCTGTTGAACGTCGATAGGTATATCAACAAGCACGGGGCCGGGCCGACCATCTTGCGAAAGATTCCAAGCTTCTTCCAAAGCCAGAATGAGTTCCTCGGGAGTTCTCACTTGAACTGCAAACTTAGTGATGCTCTTTACAACGTTTACGATATCCAGTTCTTGAAAGCCGTTCTGCCGTTGTTCTGGATTGATGCGAAGTTCCGCTTGGTTTACCTGTCCAGTAATAAAAACAATTGGTGTCGAATCAAAATAGGCAGACCCAATTGCTGTGATGAGATTCGTGGCGCCAGGGCCGCTGGTCGCGAGCGCAACTGATGGTAGACCCAAAACTCTACTCGCGCCTTCAGCTGCGAATCCAGCAGCTTGCTCGTGCCTCACATTTACAATTGATGTCACGCCCAATTGAGAAATTGCATCGGTTATGAACGCAATCATTCCTCCGGAGAGTTCGAACACCGCTGGAACTTTCTTATCTGCTAAGAACTGAGCGATGTAATCAGAAACAGAATTGTTTTGGCCAATCTTCATTTCTCTCGTCACAACCGATCCCGATTCTCGTTTGAAAAGACTTCCCGCTCTATCGGCAAGCGTGACATAGAGTAACCGTTCCATGTCGCGGATATGCCATGAAGTTAATTTACCGCATCTTTAACACTTATTCTCAAACCTCTGCGCGGCTTCCATGTGCTCGCTGCCAACCTAGGACTGCCTACTTTTTTGAAGCCTCTAACCATTTGATCCATCTTTCAAGACCATCAGTAAGCGAAACTCTCTGAGTCACATTTAGCACTTCTTGCGTGTTTCTCGTAGAAGGTACATAACGGGAGGCATCGATTGCAGGATTTAAGAAGTCGATCCCTTGTCCTGAGGTCAGAGTAGTAATCGTTTGCGCCAGCTCCATCATCGTTACCGGGTGCTCACTTCCAAAATTCATCGCTCCAATATTTGGTTCTGCTAGAAGCTTGATTAGCCAGATGGTTAAGTCAGTCGGATAGAGGTAGGAACGGACCGTATTTGGATTTCCTTGAACCTGAATCTTTTTCCCCGACATGGCATCACTCATAAAGTTCCCGATAGCGAAATGTTCGTCAAGAGCCAAATGGGGACCAAAAAAAGCGAAGAGGCGCGGATTTGATCCTCGAATTTTTCCGTTTTCAGTTGCACTCCTGACTAGATTTTCAGCTTCCCACTTTGCGTGAGCATAGCTTTTAGAAATTTCAGGCTCTGTTACGACTTCCAATTCTTGAAGTTTCTCAAGATCCAATGGCTGACTACCGTAGACAATGCCGCTGCTTGTGTGAAGAAAACTTGGCAAAGAGTTACCTTCTGAAATGTATGTTAATAGTCTGCTCGCGCCCCCAAGTGTTGCTTCCGTGACCAAAGATTGGTTTGCTGCGCCCGTGGATTTCACCGATGGAGTTGCGGCGTGCAAGTAGTAATCGGCTCGACCAAAAACTGAAGGAGAAAACTCCCGGATATCTGCTTCGACAAGATCAATCGGATCTTCTCCGTCCAGTCGTAATTTGACGTATGCGGCATTCACATTTCGAGTCGGGACAGTTAAACGAAGATCTAGATCGAGTGACTTATTGGCGTGTAACAGCGCGGAAACGAGCCAAGAACCCACGAACCCTGTGCCACCGAGGACGACCAAATGAGAACCGGTGAACTTATTCCAGTCCTGCCCTACCCCTGACAAAATTTCATCAAGGTCGGAATGGGCCAGATGTCCATAACCTAATTTCATACTGAGATCAGCAATCGTTTCCAAGAGAATTATGCTTCATTTGCGTAGTTTATTGGCATTTTCGTACGAGATGTGAGACTGCGACTAAACTACTGGAGTTGTCACACTTAGGACGCAAGGGGTAACTCGTATGGAAGTTGGAACCAGAACCCTCGACATTTTGAGCTCGGTTTTGAACGAAGAAGTCTGCCTTCCAGAACTCTATGAACGAATAAATAAAGTGATGGCCTCTCACCCAACCTACTCATGGAGATTGATCATCTGCGACAACGGTTCAGTGGATTCGTCATGGAAAATCATCCAAGATCTCGCTGAGAGTGACTCGAGAGTACTAGGGATCAGAATGTCGCGGACTTTTGGACTGGACGAGGCGTTCACGTGCGGTCTTGATTTAGCCACAGCCGATGCTGCCGTCATCATGGCCTCAGATTTACAAGACCCTCCAGAAGTCATCCACAACTTCCTCGAGAAATTTGAAGAAGGCTATGAGCAAGTCGTTGCAAAAATAACCTCACGCGAAACGGTTCCTTTTGTCCGACGAATTATGTCAAATGCTTTTTATCAATTAGCAAATAAGATGACCAAGAACGTGATCCCCAAGGGAGTTAGCGACTTCAGATTACTAAGCAGGCCAGCATATTTGGCAGCTCGATCTCTTCGGGAAAGACACAGATTTCTTCGCGGACTGATTGCTTGGACTGGCTTCAAAACAGCCGAAGTTGAAATTGAGCGTCCACCAAGATTTGGTGGAGACTCAAAGTTCGTGGCAATAAAATTCTCGGTTACCATTCAATGGGCTTTCGGAGCAATATTCGCCCATACGGCTGCACCACTTATTTGGGTCTCAGTGATAGGTGTTTTTTTTAGTGTCGTGTCAGCACTTGCAACCGCAGTCCTTTCAATTTTCTGGATATTTAAAGGAGTTCCATTCGCTGGCTTCGGGACAATAGTGGGCTTTGTGTGCCTCGGCTTCTCTTTGGTGCTGCTGTCAATCGGAGTTATTGCGCAATACATCGCTCTCATCTATGAGGAGGTGAAGGGCCGACCTATTTACATAATTGCCCAGCGAACCGATGAACGTAAGTAGGGATAGACCCGCACGTTATCAAGAATCGTGGCGACTGACCATAAGATTTCTTCTCGTAGGAACGTTGAACTACGTGGCCGGTAATCTGATTTTCACTTTTTATTGGTGGGCTTTCCACCACAAGCTTGCATACTTCTTGATTGCTCTCCTAACGATGCTCAGCACTTCGCTTTTTTCTTACAGCACGCACACCTTTGGAACGCTCAAGAGTCGGAGATTTGAGAAAACTGACCTCGGTATCTACACATTCATTCAAGGAATTGGACTGGTTTCGTCCGTAATTCTTGTGCCCCGGGTGTCATCCATTTTTGAAGTTCACTTGCTCCTCGTACAGTACATCTGGTCAGCCATCTATTCCGTCATGGGAATTTTGCTTTTAAAAATGCTAGTGAATATGAGGAATAGGAGAAAAATCTTAAATCATTAAGGGCGATAGTTACCAGGCAGTCCTGCCGCCATCAACAATTAAATTTTGTCCCGTCATATAAGAGGATGCGGGGGAACACAGAAACTGAATGGCGCCTTTGTACTCATCTACGTTTGCCATCCGACCAACTGGAATGAGCGCAGTAAGTCGTTCGACAAAATCTTCGGGTTGATCAACATAGACTCCCCCGGGCGATAATGCGTTAACACGAACCCCTTTGGTGGCCCAATACGTGGCGAGATAGCGGGTTAATCCCAATATCGCGGACTTGGATACCGAATATGAAATCGGTTTTGCTTTCCTTGCATCAAAATCTGCATTACTGTCTGAATAGATTCGATTGTCCGGAGAAATAACTGACAAATCCGATGCAATATTTACTATCACGCCTCCGCTTCCTGCAGCCATTTTTGATCCAAAAATCTGGGCGCATAGAAAAGAACCGGTTAGATTCACAGCGATATCCGAATTCCATTTCTCGAGAGAGAAGTTCTCGACTGAATTATCAAGAGGAAAATCACCAATATTTTTTTGAACGGTGGGATTAGAAGCCGCATTATTAATCAGGATATCTACATCAATTCCGCATGCTTCCAATTGAGTTGCACAAGCCAAAATACTAACCTTAGATGTGATATCTGCTTGGAATATCAGCACGTTGCCCTCGGGATATGCTCTTTTCAATGCATCCTTTGCATTTTCAAGGGCCACCTCAACAATATCCAGCAAAATTACCCTTGCTCCAATTTCAAGGAGTGCCATTGCGTGTTGAAGGCCCAAAAGTCCCGCGCCGCCAGTAACCAACGCGGTCTGCCCTTTGATTGCTTGTATCCCCTGCTTCATAATGTTTGGCCCCCATCGATCGTGATCATCGCACCAGTTGCAAAAGATGAATCGCAACAGAGGAGGAATTCACACCATTCCGAGACATCTGAAGGCGTTCCAAATCTTTTTAGTGGGACCCGTTCCTCAATGTATCTCTCAGTTCCCAATCTATCGGCTTCCAATTTTGCCTCCCACGTCGATCCACCAAATATAAGGTTCCCAAGTTTAAGAAAATAAACGGGGATGTTCCGAGGACTAAGGCTGATGGCAGTTTCACGAGCAAAGGCACCCAGGGCCTGCTTTGCGACGCTATAGGGCGAAGGAGCATCAACGTTGGGGCTACCGGCAATCGAGCCGATGAAGATAACTCTGGCAAACCCATTTTTCAACAGAGGAGCTAGATATTCAATTGAATTCACTGCGCTAAAAAGATTCAAATCCAAGACTCTTTTCCATTCCGAGGGTACTGGAATTGCAAAATCAGGTTTCCCGCCTCCCGCATTGAGAATTAGGCCATCCAGGTGACCATGCTCGACTTTAAGAAACTGAGCCAATTCCATGACCTCTTGAGGGACTGTTAAGTCGGCATAAGCGTCAAAAAAATTCTCATGCTCTTGAACTACTTGAAGCACGCGCTCACGGTTTCGTCCATTTATCCCCACATAGGCACCCTGTTCCGCAAAGGTTTGAGCAAGGATTTTTCCCAATCCTGCCGTCGACCCAGTTACCAAAATTCGTTTCGATGTCATCCGAGAATTGCTCATGTCAATCCGACCTCCCTGCAAAAATCAATATAATGCGAGATGGTTTCCTTTTCGGACTTTAGAGGTTGCCTCGCGCACTGAAGTATCATGTCCCCTTCATAGCCAATCGCCTTCAGAGTTTCTCCAACCTTCAAAAAATCGGTATGCCCAGTTCCCATGGGAACTGTCCCCCCACCAAGCAGACGATCCTTGATATGGACATTCTGTATGAATTCTTGGATTATATAAATCTCATTACTGGGATCAAATCCTAATGCGGCACTATTTCCCATGTCGAAATTTATGCCGAAGTGTGAGGAATCAAGTGATCTGATAAAGGTAGCCTGGAGAGCCGGTGATACCTCCATCTCGAAAGCAATAGTGAGCCCTCTTTCCGGCATAATCTGCACCAAAGTCTTGAAGAAATTGATTGCTTTTACCCAATCAGCGTCTGACTTGGGAGCACCGGCATCAACCAGCGGTACAACCAAAATAGATCCATCACTCAGGGAACTTGAAGTGAATAGTGATCGAAACATTCCCTTAAGATCTTCTAACTTGCCCGAACTGAATGGGTTTGCTTGCATAAAAAAATCACACGTTACGGAATTGGCAACAATTCCTGAATCTTCAAGAATCCCTTTTGTTTCTAGATATTTAGAAGGGTCAACAATCGGGTGTTGATAGAAGGTCGAAAAATCCACCGTCCATTCGATCTTTTTTAATCCTAATTCCGAAGCTATATAAAATTCACTTTGCCAGCTTGACATCGGGAAGCGCTGAATAAAACCGTCTATGGGCGGAGACAATCGTCCTTGCATTATGCCGAGCAAGTTCGTCAAAGACCCTTCACCGACCAACCGCCATCCACGACAAGGGACTGTCCAACAATGTAACTTGATGCTTCGGATAACAAAAACACAGTGGGACCAAGTAATTCAGAAAGGTCTCCCCAGCGATTGAGAATTGTTTTCTTAGCTCGCTCTTCGTGCTTTTTAGCATCCTGATAACTCAGCTTTGTCATATCTGTGGGGAAGTACCCTAAGGACAGAATATTTACACGATGATTGTCTGTATGCCAGTCCAATGCCAGAGCTCTTCCGAGGCCAGAAAGGCCGGCTTTAGATGCGACGTACCCGGGGTTGTCAGAGAAGGCCATCGTTGAATTTATACTTGAAACCAAAATGATTGAAGCCTGCCTCATATATTTTCTCAAAACATCCAAGGCTGCGAACGGTGTGATCAAATTATTCTGAATTGTTTTTGTATACCTCGAAAGCTCATTTGGTTCGGTCTCGGAAGAAATTGAGACACCCAACGACACAATGACTCCATCGAGAGTTGTGCCATTCAGCCACTCCCGGACAACTTCATCTAATTTCATTAAATCTCCGGCATCGCAACTTTTGTAAAAGACCCTTTCAAAAAGTGCTATTGGACTCTGGGATCGCCCCAAAGCCAAAACTTCAACACCCAATTCGCCCAAACCGCGCGAAAGCTCGGCCCCGATACCTCTCGATCCTCCAAGGACTAAAATCTTTTTACCTTGAAGGGAAAATATTGATGACTCTTCGAGCATCACTCTGACCCTTCCATTTCACAGATGGTATCTGATTTACTCGCTCAACTGGCACATCCAGGAGGCGCAATGAGCATTTCGGGTATCCAAAAAGAAAAAAATCAATTGAATACCTTTGGTGATTGATAGACTTTCTGTGTGAACATAGCCGAGGTGCTGACGGAGTACGCAGCACAACGTGGGACACGAACGGCTTTCTGCGTAAATGGCGGTATGTCGATGTTTCTCAACAAGGCACTTCACGACCATGGCAGGATCAAAGTTGTTTACACCCACCATGAACAAGCTGCCGTTTCGGCGGCCGAAGGGTACTCAAAAGCCTCGAATTTCAAAAAGCCTGGGGTCGCTTGTGTGACTGCCGGTCCCGGTGTTTCGAATGCTCTCACTGGGTTACTTTCCGCCTTTGCAGACTCAACGCCTTTACTTATTTTAGCGGGCCAGATCAAGGAAAGTGACATTGATGTTTTCGGAACACGAACTCACGGCGCGCAGGAGATTCATTCTCGCGAAATCATCTCCCCTGCCGTGAAAGCATTTTTTAGAATCACAAAGGAGGAGTTTAGAGAGCAACTTTTTTTGATACACGAGGCTTTAACAACAGGTCGTCTCGGACCAGTATTTGTTGAAATCCCACTAAATGTTCAGCCGGAGTCTGTTAAAGATTTTGAGGAGCTGCTCGAGTCCGTAACAAGATCTAGCCTTGCGAGATCAAGAGAAGCACTTACCGAGAGCCAAGTGAAACGCATTGTTGAACTGATTGAATCTGCGAGCAGAATAACTTGCCTAGTTGGGAACGGGATTAGGATTTCAAACGGAAATTTTAAAACGCTGCTCTCAGCGCTCAATCAAGCTTTTATCCCTCGTTTTTATACATGGTTAAGCCAAGATTTAGAAGATTTCGATAGCCAATTGAACTTTGGATGTCCAGGCAGCTTGGCCCCGATCACCGCTAATAGGGCGCTACAAGATTCAGATCTTGTGATTTTCTTAGGCGTAAGGGCCGACTTAGCCACCACAGCATTCCAGCGAGACGATTTTGGCGCATCGGGGAGTCGAATCATCGTTGACATTGACGCAAGCGAGCTCGCTAAATTTGGTGGCAGAGATAGGGACATGTATATCAACATGGACTTAGCCGATTTTCTTCCGCAATTCTTGGAAATTGTTCAGAATTTGAAAATTGAACAACGCGAGTGGGCGACAAAATGGAGCGATGCCAAGACTGCGTATCTTGAAATGGAGGACGAGAAGTTGGTTTCCGACGGTGTAACCGCCCGCGACTTGGCCGTATCCATTCTCGGTTCACTAAAAACCGGCACAGTAGTTATGTCCAGTTCTGGTTACGCCGCCGAAGGTATTGCCAGATTCTACCGAGGAAACGGCAAGGTCCGTTTTTTTCATGGTGGCGGATTGGGATCTATGGGCCAAGGATTATCACAAGGAATTGGCGCAATCACTGCCCGTGAAGACGAGAATAACCCCGTTTGGATCATTGAATCTGATGGCGGTCTTTGGATGGCTATCCATGAACTAGCGACTTTAAAGGTGTTGAACGCAAAAAATATTGTAGTTTTCATAATGAATAACAATGGGTATGCATCAATTTACAATTCTCAAGTTCGACATTTCGATTATCACGGAGGCACAAATTCTGAGGATGGTTTATTCTTCCCTTCTTGGAAGGCAGTAGCCAAATTATTCAATTTTGAATATATTCAAATCTCCAAAGACACGCAATCAATTGATTTTTCGCAATTCGCCAATACTGAACATGTGACAATCGTCGACATTGAACTCGAGCTCACTGAGGGTAGAGGGCCAATGTTGAAGACCACTCTTACCCCGGAGGGACCGAGAACTCAAAAAATTGCCGAGTTAGACTGGTAACTGATTAATTTTTGAACATGGTTTTTTCCGCGTAACCGCAGATTATCTGTCCCCAAGTAATGTGCGACTCTTGTATATGCGCAGTAGTCAGGCTGGGGGCCTTTAGGCAGATGTCAGCCATTTCATCAAGAGGGGACAGCTTCTCTCCGGTAAAAGCCAAGGTGGTCATTCCCATCTGTTTAGCAGTTTCCACTGCTAACAAAACGTTAGGACTTGAGCCACTCGTAGTGATTCCAACGAGTACGTCACCAGTTTTTCCTATTGCCGCTACTTGACGACTGAAGATAGTCTCGAATCCGAAGTCATTTCCTACCGCAGTCAGGATAGATGAATCGGTCGTGAGCGCTATCGAAGCTAAGGCCGGACGATTGAACGCGAAACGCCCTACGAGTTCGGCCGCAAGATGTTGAGAATCGGAGGCAGAACCCCCATTGCCACACCAAAGTATCTTATTTCCATTTCGCAAGCTTTCAGTTACGACTTTACATGCATCCAATAATAGTTTGGCACTTTTAGTATTCTGCAATGCTACGACATGTGCTTCCAAGAGACTTTTGTGTACATATGTGAAATCGGATTCGTTGGCATTCATTTCCTGATACCAATCAAATGCGTTTTGACCTTTGTCATCGATATACACGTCGGCTTCAGGTTTCCCGAAGATTAGCTCGTGGTATTCAACGCCCCACGTTTCAAGCTGAGTCTCGGTTATTGATTTCCAGTCTTTTCCCGTACTCGAGCCACGGGCAGTGAAGATCTTTACGCGGTGCCCACTTTTGAATAGCGCATTCGAATGAAGGATTGCCTCGGGGATGGGAATCGCTGATTCATATGCCCCGAGAGTGTTTGAACAGAGCGTGCCGTCTAGATCAATACAATAGGTAAGTATTTGAGTCACCTGGCTCACCAATAACGAAGCTTCGCAGCAACGCCTTCTTCACCGGCTTGGTATTTCTTTTTCCCATCACCAAGCATTAGTGGGAATCTGCGAATCTCGGAAACCAACTCATGAATTCCACGAGGGGCCAGCGAGGCAGCTTGGTCTGAGCCGTACATTGCTCGATCCAAGGTCACATGACGCTCGATCGCAACCGCACCTAAGACTGCTGCAACCAAAGATGGTGCGACTGTGCTCTCGTGCCCGCTATATCCGACTGGCAATTTGTAGCGCTCTTGCAAGGTTCGGATGCACGAGAGATTTAAGAGCTCCTCAGCGCACGGATAGACGGAGACAGTGTGCATTAATATGACCGGGCAATCGGCGGCTTTGAATATATTCACTGCGGCATCTACATCCGCCTCCGTGCTCATTCCTGTGCTTAAAAAAGTCATTTTTCTTTCTGAAGCAACATACTTCAAGAATTCAATGTGCGTTATTAACGCAGAGGCAATCTTGTTATAGGGAAGATTAAATCCGCGTAAGAATTCTTGAGCCGGGATGTCCCACGCAGACGCAAACCACGGAAGTCCAATTGTTTTAGAGTACGAGTCGATCGCTTCGTATTCTCTTATTCCGAATTCAAGACCCTCTTTCTGTTGCCTCGTAGTAGTGCCCCAAGGAGATTCCCTAGGCGTATCTAATACTTCTGGAGAATATACGACATCTATTGTTCGCTTCTGAAACTTAACAGCATCACATCCAGCACCTTTTGCCAAATCCATCAACTGTTTCGCAATTTCCAGATCTCCATTGTGGTTGATTCCTATTTCAGCGATCATAAAGATGTAGCCATCTTTGATCATGTCCGCACCTCCAACAATATAAAGGAACATTTGCAATACTGATAGTAAAGAGTAACCGAAATCGTGTCGTGGTGACTGTCCCAGCCTATAGAACTTCCCCAAAAGTTTGGATGAAGACATTTAGGGTAATAATCAGTTTTCCTGCGTAAATTACCGACACCCAAATATATAATGGTCCAGATATCTTTTAGGATGGGGAAGAAATGTTGGAGCACTTCAATTTGCCCTATCTAAAATCTTTAAAGCGCAAATTAAAACCTACTCTGATTTCGACTTGCCTCCTCTGTAAAGAACCAACCACTGCGCTCGTCTCATTGAGTTTTGGTGATGCTGCTTCACTTCCAGGCACTTATGAAACGAGAGTCTGCCCTAGCTGCGAGTTTGGATTTGCTCGACCCGAAGGTTTGGATGAGAAGTCTTTAAATCAATATTATTCGGGGAATAAGAACGATCACGTCCTTGATTTTGATAGAGAAATGATTCGGTTTGAAGAACAATATCAAATAATTTTGGATCAACTCCAGAAAGTTGCATGGTCACCATCGTCAGTATTGGACTACGGGTGTGGCGACGGGGCGCTGCTGAAGATTATTGGAGCACGGACGGGAATCGAACAAGAGAAATTGGTCGGTATTGATGTTATGGATTCTAGACACCTGGGTGAAGGTTGGACATACAAACATTACACTTCCCTCGAATCTATGAAAAACGAACTTGAATTAGCATTTGATTTGGTGATTCTTAGCCACACGTTAGAACACTTGATCGACTTCGATGTGCTAGATGATTTAGGTAAATTACTTTCACCTAACGGCTACATTTACGTTGAAGTTCCTAATGCCTCTCGGTATTTGAAAGATAGAAGACTCACTCCAGGATACTATTTAGATCGCCTACACATTAATCACTTCTCAACTCACAGCCTCCTATATTTGATGTCTAAAAAACACCTGTCAGCGGTGGCGACCATTGAGTATTCTTTTGTTTACAAGGACGGTTTGCCCTACCCAGTTGTTGGAGTCCTTGCTCAGATATCGGAAGCATTTACCGACACATTTTCAAAGTATGTAGACCAAGAAAAGGCAAGACTTCAGGCGAACTTCTCCGAAATGGAAAGCGCGGACATTATTATCTGGGGTGTTGGAGACAATTTTTTTCGAGCGGAATCAATGGGGGGGTTTACTTCTTGCAATATCGCAGCTTTGGCTGACCGAGCAAAAATTGGCAAGTCCTTCGGAGGACGACAAGTCGTATCAATCGAAAACGCTTTAAACGCTTTCCCAACCGCCTCAGTACTTATCACGTCGTCTTGGGAGTCGAACGGAATGAAAGATTATCTTTCGTCCTTGGACCCGAATCGCAAGGTGTGGGTTCTCTAAGAGTTTTCCGCAGCGCGTGTCGGACATGTATTCTTCAAAAAGCAAGTTCAACCGATAAAGTTCAGGGTGCCGAAAAATTTCTCCTCGTCGAAACGAACCTTTTGCCCTGGTTGCGAAACGCAGCCAAGTAATAAAGGAAATATGGCTCTGATAGCCCCTTGGATTCGTCAACTTACTGGGGCAAGATCGACTTTAACCCGCTACAGGATTTGCAATACATGCGGATTAGGGTGGTCCTCCATAAAATACACTGAAAGAGAATTGGAGAATCTGTACTCACATTATAGAAAGCAAAAGTACTTCCAAATACGAAATAGTTGGGAACCGAGCTATACGGAAGCGTTGAATGAAGCGCTGGACGGCAATCTGGATTTCCAAAGGACTCGGCGAGAGTTCTTGACAAGTTTGGTTGGAAGAGTGGATCCGGGTTTCATATCTAGAGCCAAAGTTGTATTGGATATTGGTGGGGGCCACGGTCGAGTGATTCCCGACTGGCATTCACTAACAAAAAAGTACGTACTTGAAGTATCTGATTCCGAAACCATACCTGGAATTGTGAAAGTGAAAACTTGGGCCGAGCTCCCTCGATCAGAGTCAATAGATTTGGTCATGGCATGTGGCATTTTGGAGCACCTAAACGACCCAAACTATTTCCTTAAGGAACTGGGGACTAAAACTCAGTCTATAGGAGCACCCAAATCGAAGGAGAAGGCTTTATTCTATTTTGAAGTACCTTCAGGTACTCCAGCGCCGCGAAAAAATTGGCTTTTGTTCAGTGCGCTCTTTTGCGCGAAAAATAGATTACTGTGGCGAAGGTATGACAAGATTCCATCTCTTCGCAAATCAAAGTTATTCCCATTGAGAATTGCAGAACACATCCAGTTCTTCAATATTCCCAGTTTGAAAATATTGCTGGAGAAGAGTGGTTTTCACGTTTTGACGATAGAAGAGTATGACTCAATGGTCTTTCTGCCAGCTAAAGCCGGCGTTCGATTTGATCTTGGAGTAGCAGCTGTTGCCACATTCGGCCCAAATACCATTCCGCCTAACTAAGCAACGCCATCATGATTCCGCAGACCGTTGTTTCTCATTCAACTGCTGGACTACTTCTTCCAGTGTGGGCCTATCGTGTCATCTAAAATTATAATTCCCGAGTCGGTTCGCGCTTTATGTGAAACCAATATTGGTGATTTTTTTCGAGAAGTGCGTCCCGGGGCAACTATTACGACAGTGAGCGATTTTTTGGATGAAGATAAATCTCACATTCACGCCACGAATATTCAAAAGTTTATCCAACTTCGTGAAAGAAAATTCTTAGAGATCGGATCTGGCTACGGAGTCAATCTTGCGGTCTTTATAAAAACTTACGGGGTGGATGGATTCGGCGTTGAACCTGAGAGTCCCGACTTTCGCGGAGGAGTAGGTGCTTCCAAGGAGTTGTTTCGCATAAATGGTATGGATCCAAATAGAATCGTGACCGCTTTCGGTGAGAATTTGCCTTTTGACGATGAAACTTTCGACATTGTCTATTCATGCAATGTGCTCGAGCATACAAAGGATCCAGAGCAAGTTTTAAGAGAAGCCATTCGAGTACTCCGTCCACATGGAATTCTCCATATGGAGTACCCAAATCATTTATCGTATTTGGAAGGGCATTATTTAATTTTGCAGCCACCCCTTTTCGCGAGATGGGTTTTGCCATTTGTTTTACGCGTTTTTTATCGAAGGAACAATGAATACGCAAAGACTTTACAAACGCAAATTAATCCAATCTGGACCAAGAAGGCCATTGAGAGAATTGCGGAGGAGTTTCCTGTGGATCTGATTTCGCAAGGCGAGGAGTTTTTCCTTGAAAGAATGAGGTCTAGTGTGGAATTTGAGGCGCGCCAAGTGGAATTGGAGATAGGAAGCAAAGTAAGAATAATCCAGAGATTTAATTATGGAAACTGGATTGGAAAACTAATAGTTCGTTTAAAGGGACATTTTCCGATCTATCTGACGGTTCGAAAAAAATAGTAATTCCAAAATTCAAAACTCTGAATACCGGCAAAACTAACATCCAAATCAGCAAAAACTAGTCGAGCCGAACAGCCCCAAGGGGAGTCTCAAGATGCACAGCAACTATTCCACTTTCACCTTCATTGTCTTCTGGTGAAATCCAAATTACCTCGACATCTCCAATTGCTTGAGCCATATCCAAACCAAGATAGTTGGCAATAGTCTCTTTATCGCCCGCAAATTCGACTTTGACAATCTTCGCGTGAGCGCTTCCATCTTTCGATGGATGATCTTGTGAAAGCCATTGAATAAAATATGGGAGCTGTGAATCCTTAAGGGTGTCTAAAACTCCGATCTGCTTCCATCGCAAATCTGTTCCATCTGGTCGCATACGATGCCCATCGACTGCTGAACGTCCCAATCGAGATTCAATCCCCGATACATCTTCAACCCCAACAACCCATGTCAACCAACCGCCACCTTCATTTGCACGTTTTGTAACAGCTTTTCCAAATGGAGATGAATCAGAAGCAGGGTGGTCGAGCGGACAAACAACTTCTATGTAGTACCCATCGATAAGCGGCATCGTAAAATTGCGCGTCCCGAAACGTGGGTGGACACCACCATCTACGAAAGTTGAACCTAGACGCGATCCGAGACGTTGGACGGTGTCAGCGAGCTGTTCGTGGGAGGTTACATAGGAGACATGGTCGAGGCGCATAAGGAAATAATGCCCTATGAAATGGGGTGCTAATTACCATTCGCGCCCTTAGCCAAGAACTAGGAAACGGTTCCGCAAGTGAGATCCACCGAGGGAAGCACGCCAGTTAAAAGGTACGTATTGACCGCGCCGTCAACGCACTCGGAGCCTCGCGCATACCCTGCATGCCCATCACCGATTAGGGTAATTAGGCGGGAACGGAGTAAAGTTTTTTGCAGATCAAGCGCCCATGTATACGGGGTAGCTGGGTCACGCGTTGTGCCAATGATCACAATCGGCGAAGAAGAAATTGACGAAATTGGTTTGGCGGTCACTTTAATCCCTGGAAAAAATTGGCATGCTAAACCACTGTACGCCAAGTACGGGCCAAAGACTGGAGCCCGTCGAGCAAACTCGGGGGCACCTTGGGTGATTGATTTAGTTGTCAAATTCTCCTGCGAATCCAAGCAGTCGATGACGAATGAAGCATCCGCCTCGTTGTTTACATAAACACCTTTCGCGTTTCGTTGTGAGTATTCATCATCTAGTTCGAGAAGAGTCGCACCGTTGCCAGCTCGTGCTTGCGCCAACGCAGTTTTAAGTTGAGGCCAACCACTTTCTCGGTCATACAGGGCAGATGCCACTCCAAGAACCGCCATCGATTCTGTGACCGGACGGTCGGCAGTGCCAACGAGAGGTTTTTTTGACGCCTTTGCAAATATTTCCAAGACTTGAGAAATGCCTTTTTCTATTGGTTGGGATAGGGGACAATTCTGAGATTTGTAGCAATCCTGAATGAATGATTGCAGTGCGAAATCAAATCCCACTGCTTGCGAGACATTCTGTTCTTTCGTCGTAGCACGCGGACTTACTGCACCATCCAGAACCATGCGACCAACATTTTTTGGAAATATGGATGCGTATAGGGTTCCAAGATAGGTTCCATAACTAACACCCAAGTAATTAAGTTTCTTTTCTCCAAGCGAAGAACGCAGTAGGTCCATATCCCTTGCAGAGTTCGCGGTGCTAAAGTGCAGGATATTAGGCGTAAATGCTTCACATTTGGCCACATAACTCTTCATCTCCTGAACAAGCGCATTCAATTGTGCTGGAGATTCCGGATTGCTGTTTGACGCATAATTCGCATCGATTTCTTTATCTGTTAGACAATGGATTGCTGAGCTCGCACCCACGCCGCGAGGATCAAATCCCACAATGTCATATCTACTTAAAACAGAAGGACTGAAAATCGCTTCTGCGTTATAGGCATAATCAACTCCTGACGCGCCCGGTCCGCCGGGATTAATAACCAATGACCCAATTCTTTGCTTTTGGTCTTGCGCTCTAAAACGTATAACTCGTATTGAAAATCTGCCTGATGCCAACGAGTTGTAGTCGATAGGCACAGATAGGTCACTGCATTGAAAATTCCCATAGCAGTCGACCCACGCCAAATGTTGTTGTTGATATTCCGCCAAATTAGTTGGCAGGACTGTTCGATCTTGAGAATAAAGAAGGCTGGATGGTATTAAGAGGAATACCAAGAAGATGGCAAAAAATCTCCACTTCTTTTCTACTCTCGTGAGTTTTCTGATCATGCTCTGCTATTTGCCATATTCACTTAAGGAGCACATAAGCGCTTCGATGGTAAGAAGTGGAGCAGCATTGAAACTTAAATTGGAGCGGGCGTTCATGATGTCATTGAGATTCTGCAGAATCTTCTCAGGTTTTACCTTCTTTGACATTTGCGCAATCTGTTCTGACATCTCTCTATTTATAAATGAATCATTAAGATTGGACTGAGCCATCAGCACATCGCGATAAAGAGTGGCTAAATCAAGTAGGGCGCCATCAAGTGAGTCGCGCACCATTCTTGTCGCGCGGGATTTCTGCTCTTTCTCCAAGTCCTTGAGTGCTTTTGCCCCTCCAGTTGCGATCCCTCTACCAGTTGCCCCTTGCCCCCAAGCAAGGGCTAACGATTGACTCTCTTTCTCGTCTCGAAGTGCCGACGATGCTGCCGCTTCTTCCGTCGCTAAATTGACAAGAGTGGAGGCCGCAGCAAATGCCGAGGCAATGGTGTTTAGAGAGAACGGCAAATTCAAAATTGTGTTTCGCCGAGAACGAATTGCCTCATCACTTGCTAAATGACGCGCTCGGCCGATGTGTCCTTGACTTACTCGGGCCGCAAAGTCAGCCATCCCTGGTGAAATTCCGTCACGTTCCATTAACACCTGCGCGACATCATTGTTCGAAGGAGTTCGAAGTTGAAGATGGCGAGCGCGGGAACGAATGGTGGGAAGGACATCAAATAATGTTGGCGCGCAGAGCAGCCATACAGTGCGTGCACCCGGCTCCTCTATCGCCTTAAGGAGAGCATTTGCCGCAGATTCCGTTAATCGATCGGCATCCTCCATCACGACCACCCGCCAGCCTCCAACACTGGGTGACCACGCCACCCGTTGAAGAAGTTCGCGGATCTCATCGATTTTTATCGATAACCCCTCCGTTGAGATCACCTCAACATCTGCGTGTCCTCCAGCCTTAACACTGCGGCAATCAATGCACGTTCCACAGCCACTCTCTGGGCACACAAGTGCGGCAGCAAAGGCAATCGCAGCGCTTGAACGTCCGCTACCCGGCGGGCCGGTGAAAAGCCAGGCATGGGTCATGTCTTGCGACTCTTCTTGCAATCGTGATGCACTCACTGCGTCCTGAAGGGCCAGGACAATGTGAGATTGACCGACCAGCTCAGAAAAAACAGACATTAGACCTTTGAAGTTTTCACTCGAGGCTTGCGGGAAAGGGCTTTAGAAAGTAACCGCGGCCGCTTTGGGATTTTGCTTAAAGCAGGAAGCTCTGCAACACGATCGATAATTGCCTTATGAATCTCATCGACGCTCATGTTTCCGTCAACAACCAGGTACCGCTCTGGATCTAGAAGCGCAAGCTGCAGATATTCCTGACGAATTCTCTCGTGGAAGGCGAGCGGTTCAGACTCCAATCGATCTTTCTTCTTAAGGCGACCCAATCCAACTTCCGCAGAGACGTCCAGAATAATCGTAAGTGTTGGGAAAAGAGATTCAGTGGCCCAACGAGAAATTCTTGCTACTTCCCCGGGCTCGAGAATTCGTCCTGCTCCTTGATACGCAATAGATGAATCAAAGTATCTATCGGTAATTACGATGTCGCCGGCTTCCAAGGAAGGGCGGATAAGGGCATAAACATGATTGGCACGGTCGGCGGCGTATAAAAGTGCTTCAGCTCGAGGAGAAATTTCCCCTGTTGAATGAGAGAGCAAGATATTGCGCAGCTCTTTACCAAGAGGTGTACCCCCTGGTTCGCGGCTAAGGACAACGGAATGATCTTGATCCTCTAGCCATTGTTTTAACAATTTAGTTTGAGTTGATTTTCCAGAACCTTCACCGCCTTCAAATGCAATGAACAGCCCTTTCGTTGTGGCGCCCGTAATGGAGCCAAGCTCTCCTCTGAGTGCATTTGCGATATCGCTCCACAAAGATACGTTTGGACGATCTTTCATTTGTCTATATGAAATCGCTCCAATAAGGGATGCGATTACACCGGCAATAAGTATTGTGATGGCTGCACCATTGAAGCTGAAGTGGATATTTCGAAAATGAAGCACATGCTGGCCAACACCGGCAGCAATAAGTGGGGATATAGCCAAAACTGCAACCAGAGTAACGCGAATTAGGGACTGAACGAAGGCGAAGGTTCGCCCACGAACCTCATCCTGAACTTCCATACCCAACATCGTGAATCCGGTGACCCAACAAATACCCGAGAAAGTGCCAAGTAAGACAACGATAAACACGGCGAGAACTAAGTTCGGAATAATCGCAAGAAGTACCAGGAAACCGCCTGCGATGGTAAGTGATGCGCCGAATAATCGACGTTTAGAAAATTGCGCGAAAACTCTTGGTCCAAATGCGATGCCAACTGCTAGTCCTGAAAAAACACTTCCAAAAAGTATTCCGTATGCCGCATCTCCGCCGCCGAGATCTCCAACGAAAGTACGAGCCAATCCGATTACTGCTCCTGCGGCAATGAATGCCCCAACCATGCCAACAATAAGACCTCGAACAATTTTTGATTTGCTTACGAATCGCCAACCTTCCAGAAGAGATTTCGCGACCCCCGCATCCCCATCCTTTTTAGATGCTGGCCCGTGTGGAATCTCAACAAGACCCCAAATGGTCCACGCAGCAAAAGCGAAACTCGCTGCATTTATATATAAAGCCAGATCCACAGAATTATCTGAAAAGATTGGAAAAGTACTTGCGATGGCACCACTTAAAAGAGCGAGCAAGGAAAAGAGAACTGCGGCAATAGGGGCGGTTCCGTATGCCGCCAACAACGACACTTGGTTGGCGCTTTCTAATTTGTCCTTGGGTACCAGATTAGGAACGCTCGCCTCTTTTGCAGGCGACCAAAACAAGGTAATGCACTCCACCAAAATTGTGGCCGCGTACAGCCAGAAATAATTAGCGGCCAATGGAATTGAAACATAGAGCGCGCATCTGAAGATGTCGCAAACAACCATGAGTTTGCGACGATCAAATCGATCGGCAATGACCCCTGCGAGTGGACCTAGAAAAACCGAGGGCAGGAGACGGGCAATAAAAACACCCGCGATTGCGAAGTTGGCTTTTGAGTAGTTACCTGCTGAAAGTTGTTGGGCCATGGCCGTAGTTGCCAATAGTCCAAGCCAGTCGCCAAGGGATGAAAAAGCCATTGATTGCCAAAGTTTGCGAAATGCGGGTATGGCCATCACTCCGCGCGTTTGATCGGGCGCAGGAGCAGCAGGGGTTGGGAGAGTACGGGCCACGGTGTAAGGGTAGTGGAGGGGCTACTTGGCAGTAGAGGCGGGGGTTGCCTTTTTGAGCTTGGCTTTACCGGTCGCTGCTTTCTTCGCAACGCGCTTGGAAGCCGCCTTTTTAACCGTGTTTTTAGTCAAAGTAGGAGCAGTTTTTTTAGTTGCCGCTTTTTT
>Ga0194061_1000415_pt1 | contig 26133 bp, 19 predicted proteins | sample SepL2221m_MetaG_FD_163423 | JGI IMG/M metagenome (GOLD analysis project Ga0194061, IMG submission 163423) | Anoxic zone freshwater microbial communities from boreal shield lake in IISD Experimental Lakes Area, Ontario, Canada - Sep2016-L224-21m | ecosystem: Environmental > Aquatic > Freshwater >... | reverse complement strand
GGTACGGGGGGCTCGGGGTCCGACGGGGTGGAGCGGACGTCGGTTCCTCCTTTCTAACCAGATGGGCCACGGGCTTGGCCCCGGCGCCAAGAAACGCAACACGGCGTGTCCAGGGCCATTCCTGTCTGTGACAACTGGCCAGCGGAGCAGCTCCAGACCCGCTGGTCCCCGGATTGATGGTCAGGATGGAGCCACGTCGAGAGGGAGGTAGGTGCGATGAAGGCAACCGGCCAATGGTGTGTGGCACTGAAGCCGTCCCGTCCCGGCCTGGACGGTCGCTGTCGCTGGCTCACCGACCAGGGGGCCTTCACCGCCGATCCCGCCAAGGCCCTGCGGGTGGTGAACGCGGAGACGGCGGCCCGTCGCCTTCAGGTGTTCGTGGAGCTGAGGGGCTGGCCCCTGAGGGCCGTGGAACGGCTGCGGCTGGTGCCCGCCCCTGGCTATGCCTGAGCCTGACCTGGCCCTGGTCCGGGATCCCTGACCAACCACGGCCCGCTCACCTGCAGCCATAGCGAATTGGTGTGTATCGATACAGCAATCCTTCACAGGCCGCGTCAGGACGGGATTTCCGTGCCCAGGATCCTCGATGGTTGAGTTGACCAGCGTCCAAACCGATGGCCGCTCCATCGCCGAGGCGATCCGTCGCCACCTCTTCTTCAGCCAGGCCAAGTCGCCATCCCTGGCCACTCACCACGACTATTACCGCGCCCTGGCGTTGGCGGTGCGGGACCGCCTGCTGCAGAGCTGGGTGGACACCGCCGAGGCCTACACCCAGGCGGGGGTGCGCACCGTGGCCTACCTCTCGGCCGAGTACCTGCTGGGCCCCCACCTGGAGAACAACCTGGTGAACCTGGGGCTGCGGGAGGCGGCCCAGGAGGCTTGCTCCGAGCTGGGGCTCGACTACGAATCCCTGCTGGCGGAAGAGCCGGAGCCGGGCCTGGGCAACGGCGGCCTGGGCCGGTTGGCCGCCTGTTTCCAGGAATCGATGGCCAGCCTGGAACTGCCGGCCATCGGCTACGGCATCCGCTACGAGTTCGGCATCTTCCGCCAGCAGATCCAGGGCGGAGCCCAGGTGGAGAGCACCGATCCCTGGCTCCAGTCCGGTAACCCCTGGGAGGTGATCCGCCCCGAGTGGACCTTCCCGGTCACCATCGGCGACCATGTGGTGCTGGGGGTGGCCTACGACACGCCGATCCTGGGGTACGGCGTCCACACCGCCAACACCCTGCGGCTGTGGTCGGCCCAGGCGCCCGAATCCTTCGATTTCGCCTCCTTCAACGCCGGTGATTACACCCGCGCCGTCCTGGGCAAGATCGAGTCGGAAACCCTCTCCAAGGTGCTCTACCCCAACGACGAGCTGGAGCAGGGCAAACGGCTGCGGCTCAGCCAGCAGATCTTCTTCGTGTCCTGCTCCCTGCAGGACATGTTCCGCATCCTCAAGGGTCAGGGGCTGGCGGTCACGGATTTCCACCGCAAGTTCGCCGTTCAGCTCAACGACACGCACCCGGCGATTGCCGTGGCGGAGTTGATGCGGTTGCTGATCGACGAGCACGGGGTCGACTGGGACACCGCCTGGTCGATCACCACCGCCAGTGTTTCCTACACCAACCACACCCTCTTGCCCGAGGCGCTCGAAACCTGGGGTGTGGAGTTGTTCGGCCGCCTGTTGCCCCGGCAGCTGGAGATCATCTACGAGATCAATGTCCGCTTCCTGCGCCTGGTGCGGCTGCGCTACCCAGGCGATCCGAAGCGTCTGGAGCGGCTTTCCCTGATCGACGAGGCCAACGGGCGCCGGGTGCGCATGGCCAACCTCGCCGTGGTGGGCAGCCAACGGGTCAACGGGGTGGCGGAACTGCACAGCAAGCTGGTCCGGGAGCAGCTGTTCGCTGATTTCGCCGACCTCTGGCCGGACCGCTTCACCAACGTCACCAACGGGGTCACGCCCCGCCGCTGGATGGCGGTGGCCAACCCTCCCCTCTCCAGCCTGCTGGATGAGTCGATCGGCACCGCCTGGCGCCGGGATCTGGAGGAGCTGGGGCGGCTGGAGGCCTTCGCCGCAGACGGCGCCTTCCTGGAGCGCTGGCGTGCCGTCCGTGACCAGGGCAAGCAGCGGCTGGCGGCCACCATCCACCAGGAACTGGGTGTGCTGGTGGACCCGGTCTCCCTGTTTGATGTCCAGGTCAAGCGGATACACGAATACAAGCGCCAGCACCTGGCTGCCCTGCAGATCGTGGAGCGCTACCTGCGCATCCGCAACGGCGAATCCCTGCCGCCCCGCACCTTCATCTTTGGAGGCAAGGCGGCTCCTGGCTACGCCATGGCCAAGCTCATCATTCGCCTGATCGGCGGCATCGCCGAGATCGTCAACATGGATCCCGCCATGGATGGCCGCCTGCGGGTGATTTTCTTGCCCAACTTCAGTGTGAGCCTCGGCCAGAAGGTCTATCCCGCCGTTGATCTCTCCGAGCAGATCTCCACCGCCGGACTGGAGGCTTCGGGCACCGGCAACATGAAGATGGCCCTCAACGGCGCCGTCACGATCGGCACCCTGGATGGGGCGAATGTGGAAATCCGCGAGCGGGTGGGTGAGGACAACTTCTTCCTCTTTGGCCACACCGCCGAGCAGGTGGCCGAGCTCAATCGCATGGGGTACCACCCGATGCCCTGGCTGGAGAACGATCCGCTGACCCGCGAGGTTCTTGATCTGATCGGCTCAGGCCATTTCAGCGAGGGGGATCGGAGCCTGTTCCAGCCCCTGCTCGCCAACCTCTGCACCAGCGATCCGTTCAAGGTGATGGCCGACATCGCCGATTATCGGCGTGCCCAGAACGACGTCGACAGGGCCTGGAGCGATCCCGCCGCCTGGAGCCGAATGTCGTTGCTGAATACGGCCCGCTGCGGCTTCTTCAGCAGTGATCGCTCGATCAACGACTACGCCGAGCGGATCTGGAAGGTGGCGCCGGTGCCGATCAACGCCTGTGCCGTCATCCCCCGCAGCGACCAGGGCTCACTCTGAGGGCAGAAGGGCCGCCTGGCTCGCATCCAGGCGGCCGGCGGAGCGCAGCACCCGGGTGATGCGCCCGATGTCCAGGACGGCATGGCTGCGGTATCCCGCCTGCGCGAGTCGTGTGCGGGCTTCCCCGCCGTGGTCGATGAACACCACCACGTCGTTCACCGTGAGACCCGAGGTCTCCAGCTTGGCGATGCCCTCCAGCACGCTGCCACCGGTGATCAAGATGTCGTCGATCACCACCACGGTTTCCCCTTCCAGGAAGTCCCCCTCGATCAGCCGCCGGGCCCCATGGGCCTTCACCTCCTTGCGGGGGTAGATCAGGGGGCGGTGGAGCTGCAGGGAGAGCCCTGTGGCCGTGGGCAGGGCACCGTAGGGAATGCCGGCGATCCGATCGAAGATCAGTCCCTCCAGCTGCTGGCCATAGGCATGCAGCATCCGATGGAAGAGGTTGGGATCGGAGATGACACGGCGCAGGTCGATGTAGTAGTCGAACACCTGGCCAGAGGCCTGTACGTAGCGCCCGAACAACAGGCAACCCAGATCGAACAGGTCCACGATCAGATCATCCAGGTTGCTGGGTGCCTCAGCAGGCTCCAGGGTCCGCTTCAGCGGCGGCGGCAGCCACACGCTGCAGCTGGCCCCGTCGCCCGCCTGGGTCTGGGCGACCCGCTGGCGCATGGTTTCGATCTGTCGCTTGAGGGCTCCGGTGAGGGCGCCGATGTCGTCCTCCACCAGCAGGTTCTGGGGCACCGGCAGCAGCAGCCCGTCGGCGGAACTGCTCAGACCCGCCTGCAGGAGGGATTCCAACCGTTCTTCCTCGCCCCAGAGGCTGCGCAGGATCAAGAACCGTTCAGGGGCCTCCCGGCGCACCCGTTCCAGGATGGCGGGGTCACTGGTGCCCACCTCCAGCAGGAGCTGTTCGGGGGTACCCCAACCCTGGCACTCCCGCACGATGGTGAGATAGAGGGGATTGGCCTCATCGGGATGGTGTTGCACCGCCCGGGCTCCGGGGTTGGAGCTGTGGCAGGTGATCACCACGGCCTTGTCGCCGTAGAGCAGGAAGGGGGCGGCGATGTCCTGGCCGGCCAGGGGGGAGAGGGTGACCGCATCCACCCCCAGATCCCGGAACAGGTACTGGGCCAGGGCGGAGGAGGTATTGAGATCGCCGTGCTTGGCATCGAGGATCAGGGGCAGATCGCCCGGCACCAGGGAGCGCACCTCGTGCAGCAGCTCCAGGCCGATGGGCCCCAGCGACTGGTAGAAGCCCAGGCTGGGTTTGTAGGCGCAGACATGGTCGGAGGTGGCCTCGATCACCGTTTTGATCCAGCGGCGGGCCTGCGACAAAAAGGACCCGCCCCCGGGATGGGAGCGGGCCCAGGTCTGGAGCATCTCAGGGTTGGGATCCAGCCCCGTGATCAACAGCGATTGACGGCTGCTGATCGCTTCAGTGAGGGTGACGAAGCAGCTCATCGATGCGGTGGGCCCTGGAGAGGTGTCCCCAGAGCCTGGCGCATTCAGCGGACGAACAGCAGCTCCTGGTAGCTGGGCAGGGGCCAGACCGCGTCATCGACGAGGGTTTCCAGGCCATCCACCGCGTGGCGGATGTTGAGCAGCAGCGGCAGGATCGTGTCCACGATGTAGCGCATGTGGGCCGCCGTGCCGTGGGGTGCCGTGGTCAGGGCTTCCTCAAGGGCATTGGCGTTGCTGAGCAGTTCCTGGTTGAGGGTGGAGATGCGGCCGGCGGTGGCCCGATCGGGGGGCAGGCCCAGGTTTTCCTGATAGCGCAGGGAGTTGGCCAGGGACCCCAGGTAGGTCATCACCGCGGGGTAGATCTGGGTGCGTGCCATCTGCAGCACCAGCTTGGCCTCCACCTCCACGGCCAGGACGTACTGCTCGGCGTAGACCTCGAAGCGGCTTTCCAGCTCCAGGGGGCTGAGCACCCCCTCCCGTTGGAAGAGGTCGCGCACCTCGGGCCGCTGGAGCACCAGCAGGGCATCGGCGGTGGTGGGCAGGTTCTCCAGACCCCGCTCGGCCACGGCCTTGTGGTGCCACTCGCTGGAATAGCCGTCACCGCCGAAGACCACGTTGCCGTGCTCCTGCATGATCGTCTTGAGCACGCTGGCGGCGGCATCCGGCAGGCTGCTGCCGGCCGCCAGAGCCTTTTCCAACTGATCGGTTATGTAGCCGAGCGAATCGGCCAGGATCGTGTTGAGGGCCACCAGGGGACCCGCCACCGATTGGTTGGAGCCCACGGCGCGGAACTCGAAGCGGTTGCCGGTGAAGGCGAAGGGGGAGGTGCGGTTGCGATCGCCCGGATCCTTGGGGAACTCCGGCAGGGTGTCCACCCCCAGCTGCATCAGGCCGCCGCTGGTGGAGCCCTTGAGGTCGCCCTCCTTGATCTGGTTGAAGACGTCCTCGAGCTGGCTGCCCAGGTAGACGGAGATGATGGCCGGCGGGGCCTCGTTGGCGCCGAGGCGATGGTCGTTGCCGGCGGTAGCCACCACGGCCCGCAGCAGGGGGCCATACAGATGCACCCCCCGGATCACGGCGCCGCAGAACAGCAGGAACTGCAGGTTGTCGTGGGGGGTGCTGCCGGGATCGAGCAGGTTGCCCTGGGTGGCGTTGCCCACCGACCAGTTGACGTGTTTGCCGGAGCCGTTGATGCCGGCGAAGGGCTTTTCATGCAACAGGCAGGTGAGGCCATGGCGTTTGGCCGTGCTCTTGAGCACGGTCATCAGCAGCTGCTGGTGGTCGGTGGCCACGTTGGCCGCCTCGAAGAAGGGCGCGATCTCGAACTGGCCCGGGGCCACCTCGTTGTGGCGGGTCTTGGCGGGAATGCCGAGTTTGTAAAGGGTGCGCTCCACGTCCTGCATGTAGACCTGCACCCGTTCGGGGATCGCACCGAAGTAGTGGTCGTCAAACTGCTGGCCCTTCGCCGAGGGGTGGCCGAACAGGGTGCGGCCCGCCAGCAACAGGTCGGGGCGAAGGGGAAGGAAGGCGCTGTCGATCAGGAAGTATTCCTGCTCGGCACCGCAGCTGGAATTGACCGGGGCCACCTCGGTGTTCCCCAGCAACTTCAGCAACCGCTGGGCCTCACGGTTCACCGCCGCATTGGAGCGCAGCAGCGGCGTCTTCTTGTCGAGGGCCTCACCGGTCCAGGAGATGAAGACGGTGGGGATGCAGAGGGTGACCCCATTGGGGGTCTCCATCAGGAAGGCGGGGCTGGTGATATCCCAAGCGGTGTAGCCGCGGGCCTCGAAGGTGGAGCGGATGCCACCGTTGGGGAAGGAGGATCCATCGGGTTCCCCCTGCACCAGCAGCTTGCCGGTGAACTCGGAGATGGTGGAGCCATCGCTCTGCACCGAGATGAAGCCGTCGTGCTTCTCGGCGGTGGAGTTGGTGAGGGGATAGAAAACGTGGGAGAAGTAGAGAGCCCCCCGGCCCACGGCCCACTCCTTCATGGCCTGGGCCACCACGTTGGCCACGCTCACGTCCAGCTTGCCGCCTTCTTTGACGGTGCGTTGCACCGACTTGAAGACGTCCTTGGGCAGGGCGGCCTTCATCTTGGCCAGATCGAAGACGTCGCTCGCCCATAGCTCCTGCAGGGAGGCTGCGGGAGCCGTGGTGGGCGCAGGCCGCTCCTGGATGGTCTTGATGGCGGCGAGGCGCTGGGGGCTGGGCATGGGTCCGGATCAGCTCCACCCAGCCAATGTTCTGGTGGGTCCCCTCGGTGAAGCCGTTGATACCAAAATCCGGGTTTCAGCGCTGGCCGAGCAGTTCAATCCAGGTGATGGCAGGGCTGGCTTCAGGCCGGTGGGGGCGGTCGCTGGGCCTGCCAGGGCGGGCTGCTGGGGGGTGAAGAAGCTGGGCGCGCGCCGGGGGCGCGGTGGTGGCGGCCGAAGGCCGCACGGGCATGAAGGGATGCATGGTGAGTTGTTTCTCGTTGGGTTTTGTGGGTTGCGGAAGATGGGAGGCCTGAACGCCTGAACAGAACCCCTCTCCTGGGGTTTCCACGGCTTGGTCGGTATGAAAATCTCTTGTCGAGCTCCTGGTCCGATCTCAAGGACTGCCCCCCGAAGCCTGGGGGATGAGTCGACGGTTCGCTGCCGGGGCCGTCTCAGGCCTTGCTGCGTCCGTGGGTCCCGGTGTGGGTGTTGAGCTTCCACCGGATCCATTCACCCTACACCGTGCACCCCTGTGCGATCGGGTAGGTGCCTGCGGTGGTCTCGGTAGGGATGGAAGCTTTCGTATTGTTGCCAAATTCCGGTAAATCCAGCCGGTTTTCGAGGGATCCATCGTTACGACCATCGACGTGTCCGTTCGACCCGAGTCCTTTTTGCTGTTGCCGCGGGATGGTCTGATCCTGATCAATACGGCCGGCTGGGTGCTTCACGTCAATTCCATTGCCCGTCAGCGCCTGCAGGTGGCCCCGGGGGCCCTGGAGGATCGGCAACTGGGGGAGGTCTGGCCCGCCCTGGCGGAGTTGATCGAGCGGCGCGGCCCCGAACTGCCCGGAGGGTCCCCCTTCGAGGACCGGATTCCCTGGTGCCAGGCGTCGATCCGGGTGCGGATCTTCGCCAGCGACGATGGTTTCGGGGTTGGCCTGCTGGCCGAGCAGGTGAACACCGCTGAGCACGGACCGCGCCATTCCCTGGTGGAAAGCGTGCTTGAGGCGGTCACGGATGCGGTCGTGGTCACCACGGCCGAATACGTGGATGCGCCCGGGCCGGTGATTCTCTATGCCAATACCGCCTTCCTGGCCCAGAGCGGTTATGCGTTGCAGGAGGTGCTGGGGCACAGCCCGCGCCTGCTGCAGGGTGCCGACAGCGACCCCGCCAGCCGCAGCCGGCTGCGCGACGCCCTGCGCAAAACCGAGGCGGTGCGCATGGAACTGCCGAACACCGCCAAGGACGGCACCACCTACTGGGTCGAGATCGATCTGGTGCCCCTGGTCGATGGCAAGAGTGAGGTCAGCCAGTGGGTGTCGGTGCAGCGCAACATCTCCGAACGGCGCTCCACCGAGCAGGCCCTGGCCGAGCAGGCCCTTCACGATCCCGTTACCGGGCTGCCGAATCGCTTTGCCCTCCATTCCCGCATCGAGCAGGCCCTGCAGCGGCTGCACCGTCGCGAGGGCCAGATGGCCGTGCTCTTCTGCGATCTCAACCGCTTCAAGGAGGTCAACGACATGCACGGTCACCAGATGGGTGACCAGTTGCTCGTGGAGATCGCCGCCCGGCTGAGGGAGGCCCTGCGCCCTGAGGACACCCTCTCCCGGCTCGGCGGTGACGAGTTCGTCGCCATTGCCGAGGACCTGGCCGAGGTGGCCGATGCGGTTCAGCTGGCCCTGCGGCTTAAGGAACGGCTCGGGGCCCCCTGGTTGATCGCCGGCCAGGACTACCGGCCGTCGATGAGTGTGGGTATTGCCATGACCGGCGATGCTGCGCTGGGCGTGGATGAACTGCTGCGCCGAGCCGACATGGCCATGTACCAGGCCAAGGAGGGGGGAGGGCCCGGGGTGGCCATCTATGACCGTTCCGTAGACGACCAGCTGAAGTTGTCGATTTCGGTGCGCCGTCAGCTGCACCACGCGATCGAGAGTGATGGCCTGGTGCTGGAGTATCAACCGATCGTCGATCTCCACGATGGCGAAATCATCGGTGCGGAGGCCCTGGTGCGCCTGCAGGGCTGGGACGGCCACCTGATTCCCCCCAACGACTTCATTCCCCAGGCGGAGGTGACGGGGCTGGTGGTGCCCCTTGGGGAGTGGGTGATTCGCGAGGCCTTCGGCGAACTGCGCCGCTGGCGGGATCGGGGCCATCGCTACACGATGTCGGTCAACGTCAGCCCCTCCCAGCTGCGGGTTCCCGGCCTGGCCTCCTATCTGTTGGCGACAGCGGAAAGCAGCGGCGTGGATCCCGCCTGGGTGGCGATCGAGGTCACCGAAACCGTCTTAATGAAGCACCCGAAAGTGACCTTTGATGAGCTTTCCATCCTCAGGGAGGCAGGCCTCAAGGTGCACCTCGACGACTTCGGCACCGGGTATTCCAGCCTTTCCTGGCTGACCCAGTTTCCAGTGGATGCCATCAAGATCGACAAGTCGTTCACCGCCGATCTGGGCATCGACAAGCGCAAGACGGCCATCATCCGCGCCTTCATCCAGGTGGCCCAGGAACTCACCTTCCATGTGGTGGCCGAAGGGATCGAAACCGATGAGCAGCGGCTCTGGTTGCGGGAGATGGGCTGCGAACGGGGCCAGGGATTCCTCTTTGCCAGCCCGGTGCGCCCTGAACGGGCCAGCTGGATCTGATCGGGCAACGGGCCCTCAGGCAACCGCCTGCTGGCGGGGCAGGGGGCCGTCGCGATCGGAGCGGAAAATCGGTAGGAGGCTAGGGGCCTGGGTCGCCAACAGTTCGATCAGGCGCTCAAAGGAGCGCAGGGTGACCGGTGACCCCTTCCCCATGGGCTCGCGGCTCATCACCACCACATCCAGTTCCGGGCCGCCGGACTGGGGCTGGACATCGGCGAACAGCTGCAGGGTGAGGCCTTCAGGAGTGGAACGGAACAGGGCGCTGAGGTGGGCCGGTGCCAGTTGATCGATGGTGGCCTGGAGGTCTTCGAGCACCGGCAGCAGCTGGGGGATGAGGTCCTTGGACTCCACGGGCGTGGAGGATTTCAGTACCAGAATCATCCGCGCCATGGGGCTTCTCAGTGGGGATCCATCTTGCCCTGTGGTTGGGCGGGCACGATCTTCCAGACGCTGCCGATCAGGATGAGCAGGGCATCCAGCGTGCCCACACGCCGCGGCTTCTGGTACCAGGCGGAGCCGTTGTAGATCAGCTCGATCAGGGCGGATTCCTGCCGCTCGCCCAGGGGGCCGAACTGCAGCCGCAGCAGTGCTCCCCCCCGATCTCCCCCAGCCGTGACCAGCTCTACGGGCACCTCCACCGAGGACTCCACAAGGGCCAGCTGCCCCGTGGCCCCCGGAACCTTGCTGGGGGCAGAGGTACCTGGTCGCAGCCTCACGGAGGCCCCCTGTTCGGAGATGTCAGTGGTGACCCCCCACATCTGGGTGCCCCCCAGATCCAGCCGCACGATCTGTTCCAGAGGGAAGCGGTCCGCCCCGCGCTCGATCGGCCGGTCGATGCAGGCCAGCAGACAGGTGAGCATCACCCAGGCGTTGTAGAGGTTCCAGGCCAGCATCAGGGACTCCCCCTCGAAGCGGGAGCGGCCCCAGGCGGGATTGAGCAGGGGAGCGCCGTAGAGCAACAGCAGCATCGCCGCCAGAACGGCCAGGTAGGTGAGGAAGGGCCAGGCGATTCCCAGATCCAGTCGTCCCCCGCCGCCGCTCACCTCCTTGTTGGTGACCAGGCTGCCGAGAATTCCGAACGGCCGCCGCAGGATGCGGACAATGCGGGTGACGGCCGGAAAGCAGAACAGAGCTTCGTAGACCTCGTTCCAGAACTGGAAATGGTGGTGGTTGGTGAGCCAGGTGGGGAGCGTGTAGAGCAGCAGGATGAAGGGAACCCCGTAGGCCAGGTATTCGATCGGTGGTGCCGCAATCAGGGTGAACCCCATCACCAGGCTGGCGAGCGGCAGCAGGATGTAAGCGAGCCGGAAGAAGGGTGTGAACAGGCTCACCAGCAGATTGAAGTAGAAGCTTTGCTGCCAGAACGTCAGTTTTGACCAGATCGGCAACTCCTTGCCGCGGTAGAAGATCTGGAAGTTCCCCTGCATCCAGCGCAGTCTCTGATCGAGGTAGTCGCGGAAGCTGCGGGGCACTTCGCCCAGGCTCAGGATCTCATCGAGATACACCACTCTCCAGCCCTGGGTAAGCAACTTGGTGCTGGTCTGGTGGTCCTCGATGATGCAACTGGTGACGTAGCCACCGGCTGCTTCGATTGCCGAACGGCGGGCCACGTAGGAGGTGCCGCAGCAGATGACGGCATTGAAGCGATCGCGGATCACCTGCAGATAGTTGAAGAAGTAATCCATGTCATCGGGCATCACCGACTCCAGGCCGAGGTTGCGGTTGTGGGCGTCGGCGTTGAAGTAATGCTGCGGGGTCTGCACCAGGGCGACGCCCGGATCGGAAAAGAAACCGGTGGTCCGCCTGAGGAAGTTCCGGAACGGCACGAAGTCGCAGTCGAAGACAGCGATCAGGTCGCCACTGGTGCGGGCGAGGGCGTAGTTGAGATTCCCTGCCTTGCGGTGCTGGTTGTCGGGCCTGCTGAGGTAGTTCACCCCCAGCTCCTGGGCGAGCTCCGCCATCGCCGGCCGGTGGCCGTCATCGAGCACCGTGATTGTTTTGCGGGGATGGTCGATGTTTTTGCAGGCGAGCACGCAGCGGCGCACCATTCGGGTCGGTTCGTTGTAGGTGGGGATCCAGATGTCCACGCTCGGGGGTTGCTCCGTTGCCAAGCCCGCCAGTCGGTCGGCCTGGCGACGGCGCCGCAGCGGATCGAAGAAGATCGACGGATAGAACTGCAGGGTGGTGGTGATCAGATACACCACCTCGCAGGCAAACAGCGTCAGGCTGGCCACCAGGCTGATCGGATGGGCGGTGTTGATGGTGGTGCTGCGCCAGAGGAAATAGCGGATCGCCGCCAGCAGCAGCAGGCTGAGCACCAGGGCGTGGCTCCAGGGTCGCCGCGGCAGGGTCGGCACCACCAGGGCCACCCCCAGGGCCAGGGCCACGGGCAGGATCACGTGGCGCCAGGGATCGCTCACCTGCCAGGGCTCCGGCAGGGAGCGTTGAACCAGGGGGTTGAGCTGCACCGAGCCGAGCCATCCCGGCTGCAGATTCACCACCAGCAGCGAGACCACCAGCAGCAGGATCGAGCCCAGCAGGAACCACCAGGCCCAGGGCTTGATGGTCATCGTTCGAACAGCACCCGGCCCGTGTAGCCCACGTAGCAGAACTTGAGCGGGGGGGCCGGCAGGTCGTTGAGGATGCGCACCCGCACCTCGCTTTCCCGGGCCAGATTGATCGGGATCAGCACCGACTCTCCCCCCAGGGACACCCGGCCCACGCCCGAGCGGATCAGGGCCACCTCACCGCGCAGGTCCAGGTCGTCGCCGATCAGGTCGATCCGGGCCGGACTGCCGATTCGCAGGCGCCTGAGGTCGCGCTCATTGACGTAGGTGGTGATCCAGCGGTCCTTGCAGTCGATCAGCTGAAGAACGGCCGCATCCCGCTTGAGGGAATCCCCCTGGTTCGCCAGCATCTTCCAGACCACGGCTTTGCGGGGGCTGGTGAGCAACTGCTCGCTTTGTTGATTGAACTGCTTCTTGGCCGCCGAGAGCTGTTGGGTCAACCCCTCGACGCGCTCCTTCTGGGTGTGCTGATGCCCCTCCAATTTCTGCAGCCGTAGCCGCGACTCCTGCAGGCGCACGGACGGATCGAAGTTGCTGCGGGTGGTGGTGAGGGTGAGGTTGCGGCGGGCTGCCTCCAGCACGCTGCGCTGGCCGGAGAGCCGTTGCTGGAGGCCCGCCTGCTGCTGCCGCTCCCGGTTCAGGTCGGTGCGGGCCCGGTCCACCACGGTTTCGGCGACGGCGCCAGCGCGGAACAGCTCCTCCTGGCGTTTGAGATCCCGCTGGGCGAACGCCACCTCCTCACCTGAACGGACCACTTCCGTTTCCAGGCGGCGCAGGTCGCTGGTGCCGCGCTCGATCTCCAGCTTCTGCTGGGCATCGGCATCTCCCTGCACGGTCTGGTTGAGCCGCAGTTGCTTGTTGATCTCCTCCTGCAGTTCCGCCAGGTCCCCCTTGGCGGTGGCCAGGGCGGTGGTCAACCGGCTCACCTCCTGGTTGCTGGTGAGCGGGTCGTCAATGCGGCCCAGCGTCTCGCCGGCCTTCACCGCCACGCCGGCTTTGACGTTGAGTTCCTCGAGGATGCCGCTGATGGGGGTCTTGAGGTCGATCGGGGTGGCCTCCACCACCGCATCGCGGGAGCGGGCCGTGAGGAAGTTGCTCAGGATCGCCACCGAGGCGACCACCAGGGTGCCGGCCAGCGTGAGGATCAGCCCATTGGCGAGGCGGCTGCGTCGAATCGGCGGTTCATCGGCGGATGGGTCCGGGGTCGGGAGCGTCATCCATCCAGCAGGGCACAGCCAAGGTTAACGATGCTGGCTCCACCGCCAAGGCGCAGCCAAGGGATGTCTCCCTTGAGAGCGACCGGACGGGGCATCAGATTCGCCGCATCAGGCAAGGGTTTGCGGGGGCTCCACTTAGATTTATGCAGCTTCTGAGTGCGCCACCAACTCCCTTGGCCCAGCTCTCGTGTCTCGCCACTTCTCCCATCGCCCGTCTCGATGATTTCCCCGGATGAGCTCCAAGCCCTCGATCTGCTGATCTGGCTGCGCACCGGCAAGTCGGCGGGGCATCACCTGGGCTGCAACCAGAGCACCATCTCCCGCCGGGTTGAGCAGGTGCAGAGGGTGCTGCAGGTGGACCTCAAACGGGTCAGGGGGGATTGGTGGGTTCATGGCAACACCCTGCTGCTGGAACTGGAGCGGCAGGTGCATCAGCTCTATCGCTGCTTGGGCCGGGCCCCCCTGCGGCTGGAGGCCAGCTTTCCGGTCAGCTCCAGGCTGCTGAACCCGGCCCCCGATGGCTGGATCAGCGGCCTGCACGACGAGATCGGCCCCAGGAGATCCCTGAGGCTGTTGAGATATCGGGTGATTGACGCCTGGCTTGCCACCAGCGTCGACGAATTGCCCGCTGATGCCATCGAGGAGTTCGCCGTCTTCGATCTCTACCGTGCACCCGTGCAACTGATGGCGGCGTCAGACCATCCCCTGGCCTCCGTAAAGGGACTCACCCAAGCTGATCTGGAGCGGTTTCCCAGTATGGCGCTGCCCGATGGTTGGTACCCAAGGACGGCCAACCATCTCCGTAGCCAGGGCCTGTGGACCATGCCGGAGCGAGATGGCCGCTACGACGAAAGCTCCTGGGAAACCAGGCGCTCGGAGGAGCTCACCCTTTCCTATGCCACGCCCAACCTGCGCGAAAGGGGTCCCCATCTTGTGCCCCTTGACTGGGATCTGGGGCTCCATGCGGTGGAATCCCTCGTGGTTCACCAAACCCTGTTAGAGCAGCCAGCCATCGCCCACTTGGTGGAGGAGATCAGGCGCCGGGCACGGGTCGAGGTCAGCCTCTTCCCCGAACTTGAGTTGCTGGAGCCCTGACCTGCACCCATGGTGGGAGGACCAGCATCCGCCTGGGGATGGCTTTGATCTCCAATCGGGTACAAAGTCGCTGGTGGGAAGTTGATGGGCAATTTCTTGATCGCCGTGCATTTCCCGTGCGGCAGCCCTAAAAAGCCCACTCCCATCAGGGCTTAGGACCAAAGGGGCAGTCCCCCAAGCCCAGGAACCGCCCAGTGGCCGGGGAATGCTTAGGGTTATCAAGAGGCCGCCAGCCACCGCCCAGCTGACCCCAAATCTCCGCTCCAGATCCCTTCCCCCAGACCTCCCTTCCCATGGATCCCTCCACCACCGCGTTGATTCTGGTGGGCTACCAGAACGATTTTTTTGCTAAAGACGGCATCCTTCGCGGGGTTGTAGAGGACCCCCAACGGGTGGACCAAGTGCTGGATCGAACCCTGGCCCTGATCCGGCGGCTCGCCCCGACGGCCGCAACCATCATCAGCACCCCGATCGTGCTGGAGCCTTCCTATCGCGCCCTGAACAGCCCGGTGGGCATCCTCCACACGATCAAGGAATCGGGGGCCTTCAAGGCAGGCACCCTTGGGGCCGAAACCATCCCCGAATTGTTGCCCTTCGGTGAGCGCATCCTCTATCTCAGTGGCAAGGTGGGCTTCAACGCCTTCTCCAACACCTCCCTGGAAGAGGAACTGGCCAACCGTTCGATCAAGAATGTGCTCGTGGCCGGCATGGTCACCTCCCTCTGCATCGACTCCACTGGACGGGCGGCCTACGAACGCGGCTACGACGTCACGATCCTTTCGGACTGCACCTCAGCCCGCACCAACACCGAACAGTCCTTTTTCTGTGACTCCGTCTTTCCGCTGTACGGGCAGGTGGCCGACAGCGCCGAACTTGACTTCACCCCCCTTCCCCTGGCTGCTGGGTAGCGGGGTGCGATGACCCTCCCCGATTCCGTCGACGACGACTCCCAGATCGCCGTCGATCTGCACGTTCAGGCCACCTATCGGCTCACCGAGGCCCTGTTCGAGGCGGAAGAGCGGATGCGCAGGCGCATCAACCTGCTCTCGGAAGTGGTTTTCGAAACCGACGCTGTTGACAGGATCGTTTTTCTCAACGATGCCTGGCAAGCCATTACCGGTTACCCCCAACCGACGTCCCTGAACCAGGCGATCGTTGCGTTCCTCCATCCGGATGATCATCCGGTGTGGACATCGCTGGTGGAGGCTTCCCGTGGTGGATCTGCCCAACCGGAATCAACCCTGAGGGTGGTACGAGCCGATGGCAGCATTGCCTGGATGAATGTCTCCCTGGCCCGGATCCCCGAGGGGGGGCTGGTGGGTGCCATGCGAGATGTCACCCAGAGCAAAGCCATCAAAGATGAACTGGTCAAGCTCTCCCTGGTGGCCAGCTACACCCAGAATTTTGTTCTGATCACCAATCGCGACGGGTTGACCGATTGGGTGAATCAGGCGTTTACGGAGCGCACTGGTTTTACCCTTTCGGACATGGTGGGGCGCAAGCCCGGCGATGTGCTCCAGGGGCCAGATACGGATCCAGAGACCGTGGAAGCCATCAGCATGATGTTGAAGGAGGGGATACCCTTCTCCTGCGATCTCCAGAACTACACCAAGACAGGCGATTCCTACTGGGTCACCATCAACGTCAACCCGATTCGCGATGCCGACGGGGAGATCCAGCGGTTCATCTCCGTGCAGAGGGATTCCACGGAATTGCATCAGACCCAGGAAGAACTGAAGGCGGCCAAGATTCGCGCCGAGGAAGCCAACGAAGCGAAATCCCGTTTTCTGGCCACCATCAGCCACGAGATGCGCACCCCCCTGAATGCGGTCATCGGCTCCAGTGAACTGGCCCTGTTGGACAGTGCTGATCCCGCCGCCCTTCAGGAGCATCTGGCGCGCATCCGCGACAGCGGCGATCTGCTGTTGCGTCTGATCAACGACATCCTCGATGTCTCCAAGATCGAAGCCGGTGAGATCGACATCGAAACCGGTCGGGTTCGGCTGCGCTCCCTGCTGGAGAGGGCCCTGGTCCCCATCACCAGCCGCGCCCAGGCGAAGGGCCTCACACTCTCCTTCGATTGGGATGACAGCCTGCCGCCCTATGTGATCAGTGACCCGGACAGGCTGCGCCAGATCCTCACCAACCTGGTGGAGAATGCGATCAAGTTCACCGATGAAGGCCATGTGCGCATCAATGTGATGCGCTTGCCCGCCAGCGACGGTGGGGCCGAGGCGTTTGAACTGTCCGTGGTGGATACGGGCATGGGCATCGCCCCGGAGACCCAGGTTCGTATTTTCGATCCCTTCGAACAGGGGGACAGCTCCACCACCCGCCGCAAGGGCGGGGTGGGGCTGGGGCTCAACATCGTGCGCTCGGTCGTGTCAGCCCTGGGGGGCACGGTTCAGCTCTACAGCCAGCCCGGTACGGGGACGGAAGTGCGAGTCATCCTTCCCCTGGTGGAGGCGGAGCCCCCCCCTCCTGCGGCCGAGAATCCCCTGGGCGAGGAGGGCGGCCTCCAGCCGGAGTCGGAGACCAGCTTCCACATCCTGGTGGCCGAGGACAGCAACGTGAATTTTGCGGTCCTGAAGGCGGTGCTGAGCAAGGGGGGCTACACCCTGGAGCGGGCCCATGACGGCCTGCAGGCGGTGGAAGCCGCCCAGCGCGCTGATCTGGTGCTGATGGATCTGGAGATGCCGAACCTGGATGGCCTGGAGGCCACCCGAAGGATCCGGGCCGCCGAACGGGCCCACCACCGTCCCCCGGTGCCGGTGATCCTCCTGACGGCCCACGCCCTCAAGGAGTACCAGGCCCGTTCCCTGGCGGCGGGCTGCAGCGGTTATCTCATCAAGCCCATCCGCATGGCGGAACTGCTCGACGCGGTCGGTAATGCCCTGCGGTCCAGGCCTGCTGGGCAGGTGGACGATGGGTCGGCGGATGGAAGCCCCTTCGGTGGGGGAGGTGAGCTGGAATCTCACCGCCTCGCGAGTCCCGAGGGGGCAAAACCGTAGAGAGGAGGCCGCAAGACGGCATCGCCCATGCGCTTTGCGCATAAATGCAGCATCAACGCAGCACGGGCCCGGTCTTCGGGGCCTGCGGCTGGTTCCCGGCGCTCTTATGCTAAAAATGCATTACTGCCCTCCAGAGGCTTGCCGTGCTTCCAGCGTTCTGCAGCTCTGACACCTTTGACCTGATCGCCTCCTTCATGGAGCGCGCCAATGTACCCTTGGGCGGACCCAAGCACCAGGCGTCTCGGCCAGCCCCGGTGGACCAGATGGGCGTTCACCTGGTCCTGACACCGTCTGATCGCTCCTCTTTCCTGGATCGGGCGCCTGACAAGGTGCTTGACCAGCTTGGTGTCCCCCAAGGGGCCTCGGTGGGGGCGCGGGTCCGCGGGGCGCTGATTGCAGCCAATTGGTCCAGCGTTTTGGCTAACTACGCAAGTGCCGAGGTTCTGTTGGAAGGGCAGCTGGCCGAGCTGCTGGCCAAGCCCTACAGCCCCATCCTGGAACTTCCGTCGTTGGGGGAAATCGCCAGCGCCTTGGCGGGGTACGAGTCAGCCTGTGAGCACCCTGGGTGGCCTGGGTCGGCCGCCTTCCACATTTGTGGGCGGGTGAAGGGGCTGATTGTGCGCCGGATTCCTGGCTATCACGACGGGCCATGGACCGGCTACCAGCGTGTGGCATCCGAGGCAGGGGAGTTGCGCCAAGCGATCGCCTGCTGAACGTCACTGACCTGCCGCCCCCATAGAGGCGCCCCACCGTTACGGGGCAGGAACCCACTGCTTCAAGCCTCCTTTTCAACTGTCTGTCCCTTACCCCATCTCTGTCATGAGCTCCTCCGGCAACAAATTGATTGATCTGCTCAACACAGATGTCTCCAAGTTGTTGTCTCCTAAGGAGAATCTCGAAGCCCAAGATACGGCCAAGGCCTCAAAGCAATGGGTGCAGCGTCAATCCGAGCGCATTCACCCCCCTTGCGGTTCCTCAAAGATTGATGGCCATTTGATCGCCGACCAGGGCAAGGACGTCTCCGTTGTTCTCTGGGATGTCAGTGAAACCGGAGCCTGTCTTCGCGGAACCATGAATATGGGCGGCTTGGTGAACGAACGGAAGACGCTCCTGATGCACAACGAAGGGCGGACCAAAACCTTTGAGGTCGATGTCATTCTCCGCTGGGTCGATCGGATCTCGCCCAATCTTTTCTTCACCGGCATCTCCTTCGACACGGACCCTGCCGTTATCCGCGGCTCCTTCCTCTCCACCTATCTCGCCTGATCGGCGGGCTTGGATCCGGCGCTCCCCAATCCCTACGCCACCGGATGGACAGGGAAGTCAGGGCGGGAGCCAGGGCCAGACCCATTGCCCCTGGTCGTCAAAATTAGGCAGCCCCGTCAGAGCGACGCCACTGGGCCAAGCCACCGCCCCGCCCCCTGGCGCCCAGCAGGTCCCCCTTGGGGGCGCCACCGATTAGGGCGAAGAAGGGCAGCTGGGAGGCCGATTGCTCGGCAAAGGATTGGGGACTCTCCAGGCTGCGTCGCAGCAGGGTCCAGGTACCAAGGCTGAGCTCCACGTTCTCGAAGCGGAACAGCAGCAGGGGGCGCCGACCCTCCAGGCGGGCCGGCCCGCGGAAGCGCAGCCGCAGCTCCCCCACCTGGACCTGGTTGAGCAACTCCAGGGGCCCGTCCGGCCCAGGGCCCCGATGGAGGCTCAGTTGGGCCCCCAGGCCCCGCAGCAGGGCGCCGTTGAGGGCCGAGGGGCCGGGGCCCCGCCGTGGCCACACCTGCTCCAGTTTCCAGGTGCCCAGCAGGTCGTCCACCGTCAGGCCGCTGCCCGCGTGCCGGCTGACACGCTCCTGTTCCAGTAACCATTCACCCATGGGCCCATTGTGATCGGGGGATGGCCAGAATCGCCGCCATGACGGACTCCCTTGCCAACCGGCTGGATCGTGCCCTGGCCCGGGTGGGGACCACCGCCCTGCTTCCGCTGGCAATCGTGGCCATCCCCTGGGGACAGGAGTTGATCGACCAGTTGCTGTTCGGCGGCAACTGGAACCTGCCAATGGTGCAGGGGGGCTCCTTTCTCGGGGTGCTCACGGCCCCCTTCAGCCATTCGGGCTTCGGCCATCTGATCAGCAACACCCTCTGGTTCCTGCCCCTCTCCTGGCTGGTGCTGGCCAAGGGCTGGCGTGACTACCTGGCGGTGTGGCTCGGTGTCTACGTCGCTGCGGTGCCGGTGTGGCTGTTCTGGCCGGTGGCCAGCCACGGCCTCTCGGGGGTGGTCTATGGGCTGCTGGGTTACCTGCTGCTGATCGGTTGGCTGGAGAAACGTCCCCTGGCGCTGCTGCTATCCCTGTTCGCGCTGCTGAGTTACGGCGCCCTGTTGCCCAGCCTGCTGCCCTTCGTCAGTCCGCCGGGGGTGAGCTGGATCGGCCACGTTTCAGGCTTCTTTGGCGGCCTGTTGGCGGCCTTCGCCGTCGCCCGGGACCGCCCCTAGGTTGAAGTCAGTTCGCCGGCCCGTGGGTGGCTTACCCGTCCGACATTGGCCCGCCCTCCAGGGGGGCACGCGCCTGGGATGCCCTTCGTCGCACGCCGCCGTTGGTCTTGGCCATGGCTGTGCTGTCCCTCGGCTTGGTGCTCTCCAGCTCGATCCTGATCAAGGGGTTTCGCAAGGCCAACGACAGCATCACCGTCACCGGAGCCAGCACCGAGCGGATCCGTAGCGATGCCGTCGACTGGACCCTGGAGGTGCGCCAGAGCGGAGACACCCAGATCGCCTCCTACGGGGGGCTGCAACCCGCCGTCGCCACCACCATGGCCTTCCTGAAGGCCCAGGGGCTCAAGGATTCTGAAATCCAGCTGGGTTCGGTGAAGTCGGAGAAGGAGGAGGTGCGCGACCCCAGCAGCGGCGTGCTTCGCTCCACCGTCTGGACCAGCCGCCAGCCGATCCTGGTGGCCAGCTCCCGCGTGGAATCGGTGGCCCAGGTGGCGCGGATGGTGTCGGAGCTCATCGGCCAGGGGGTGCCGCTCACCATCAATGACCCCGCCTATACCTACGCCAAGTTGGCCAGCAAACGGGTGGACATGCTGGCCAAGGCCACCCGCGACGCCCGGTCCCGGGCCGTGGCCATCGCCGGTGAAGCCGGGGCCCACATCGGCGCGATCGTCAACGCCGACACCGGCTCCTTCCAGATCACAGCCCCCAATTCCACCGCCATCGGCGACACCGGTTCCTACGACACCCGCACCATCGACAAGGACATCACGGCCGTGCTGGCGGTCACCTTTCGGGTGGAGTGACCCCGGTCTGAGCAGGGGAGGTCGTTCAGGGGAGGGCGCTTAGAAGGGATCCCGCTCGACGCTCACGTTTCTTGGCGTGAAAAGGAAGATCCGATCATCGAGTTGCTCCTGGTGGCCATCGATGGCAAACACGCCACCGGCCACAAAATCAGCTGCCCGCTGGGCGATGGCGGGTTCCATGGCCGAGAGGTTGAGCAGCACGGTCTTGCGTTCCCGCACCGCCTCCACCGCCAGGGACACCTCCTCGAAGCGGTGGGGCTGCATCAGGACCACTTCGTGGCCCCCGTCGGCGGTGCTGATCATGCCCTCAGGCTGGCGCCGATGGATCCTCCTGGCCAGTCCCCGGGGCCAGTGGTTGGCGTTCACGGCCCTTGCGCAGGCCCAGCCGCTGGGCGATCCCCTCCGCACTCACATAGAACACCGGGGTGATGTAGAGCGTGACCAGCTGGGAGAGCAGCAGCCCCCCCAGCACCACCAGGCCCAGGGGGCGCCGGGCCTCGGCGCCAGCCCCGAATCCCAGGGCAATCGGCATGGTGCCGATGATGGACGACACGGTGGTCATCATGATCGGACGGAAGCGGATCAACGAGGCCTGGTGGATGGCTTGCACCGGGCTCAGGCCTGAGCGGGAAGCGGAGATGGCGAAGTCGATCATCATGATCCCGTTCTTCTTGACGATGCCGATCAGCAGAATCAGGCCGATGTAGCTGTAGATGTTCAGTTCTGATCCGAACAGGATCAAGGTGGCCAGGCCCCCCACCGCCGCCGAGGGAAGGCTGGTGAGAATGGTGAGCGGGTGGATGAAGTCCTCGTAGAGGATGCCCAGGATCACGTAGATCACCACCACCGCCAGCAGGGCCAGCCAGCCCAGGTTGGCGAAGGATTCGCGGAACACCTTGGCGTCTCCCTGGAAGCTGGTGGTGATGCCAGGGGGCAGCAGTTCTTCGGCCAGGGCCGTGATCTGTGCGGTGGCGCTGTCCAGCGAAATCCCTGGCCGCAGGTTGAAGGAGATGGTGACCGCCGGCATCTGGGCGTTGTGGTTGATCGAGACGATGCCGCTGCCGCGCTGCAGGGTGGCCACCGCGCCGAGGGGAATCAATTTGCCTTCGCCATTGCGGATCGAGAGCAGATCCAGATCTGCCGGTGAGTTCTGATCGATCCGCTTGACGCCGCTGATCACCGCATACTGACCATCGGGTTTGTAGATCGTCGAGATCTGGTTGTTGGCATAGGCGTCCCGCAGGGCGGCCTGCAGCTGGGCCACGTTCAACCCCAGGGCCGCCGCCCGATCGCGGTCGATGTTGACCATCAATTTCGGGTTGTTGAGCAGCAGGTCGCTGTTCACATCGGTGAGATCAGGCATGCTTTTCATCCGGATCTCGAAGCCGGGGGCCACCTCCAGCAGTTGGTCCAGGTCGACCGCCTGCAGATTGAACTGGTAGCGGGCCTTGGTCTGGCTGCCGCCGATGTTGACGGCGGGGGGCTGTCGCACGAACCCCCGCAGCCCGGGCACGCTGTTCACCGTTCGCCTCAGCTTCTTCGCCAGTGGATCGGCCCCCAGGGGACGCTCGGCGCGGGGCTTGAGCCTCAGGAAGAGGCGGCCACTGTTGGAGGAGGCATTGGGGCCGCCGGCGCCAATGGTGCTGTTGACGCCGGAAATGTTGGGGTTGGCCAACAGCTTGGCCGCCAGTTTTTTGTGCAGAGCGGCCATCTCCTCGAAGGAGATGCCTTCGATCGCCTGGGTGTTCACCGTCAGCTGACCGGTGTCCACGTCGGGGATGAAGCCCTTGGGCACCAGGAAGAAGAACACCACCGTCAGCAGCAGCAGGCCGAGGGAAAACAGCTGCACGGGCTTTGGGTGGTGCAGGGCCTGGGTGAGGGTGCGGCCGTAGGCCTCGGTGATTCGATCAAAGCTGCGATCAAACCAGCGCAGCAGCCTGTTGGCTGGGGCGGGGTGGCCGTGGCCACCGGCCAGCTCGGGCAGCACCCGGGCGCTGAGCATGGGGGTGAGGGTGAGGGCCACCAGGCCGGAGAACAGGATCGCCACGCTCATGGTCACGGCGAATTCCTTGAACAGTCGGCCGACCAGGCCGCCCATGAACAGGATCGGGATGAACACCGCCACCAGGGAGATGGTCATCGAAACGATCGAGGGGGTGATCTCGGCGCTGCCCCGATCGGACGCCTCGCGCCGGCTCTCCCCCAGCTCCTGGCGGCGCACGATGTTCTCCACCATCACGATGGCGTCGTCAACCACGAAGCCCACGCTCAAGGTGAGGGCCATCAGGGAGATGTTGTCGAGCGAATAGCCCAGCAGCCCCATCACCCCGAAGGTGGCCACCAGGGACACCACGATCGCCAGGGCCGGCAGGGCGGTGGTGACCACTGAACCCAGGAACAGGTAGACCACGGCCACCACCAGGGCGATGGTGAGCAGCAGGGTGTGCTCCACGTCCGCGATCGACTCCTTGATGGCGGCGGAGCGATCAAACAGCACATCCACCTGAATGGCGGCGGGGATGGAGGCCTTCAGTTGGGGCAGCAGGTCCCGGATCGCCTGGGTGATCGCCACCGTGTTGCTGCCTGGCTGTCGTTGGATCGCCAGCACGATCGAGCGGGTGCCGTTGTACCAACTGGCCAACCGTTCGTTGGCCACTGAGTCGGTCACCTCGGCCACCTCGCCCAGATGCACCGGTGAGCCGTTCTTGTAGGCGATCGTCAACTTGCGGTAGCCCGCCGCATCGTCCAGCCGACCGTTGTCCTCCACCGAGTAGGTCTGTTTAGGGCCGTAGAGGTTGCCCGTCGGCAGATTGGAGTTGCCGCCGCGCACGGCGGCGAGGGCCTCATCGATGCCGATCCGTTTGGCGCTGAGGGCCTGGGGATCGAGCCTCACCCGCACGGCGTACTTCTGGGCCCCGAACACCTGCACCTGGGAGACCCCGTCCACCATCGAGAGCCGTTGGCCCAGCTGCACCTCCGCCGCCCGGTTCACCTCCGAGAGGGGCAACACCTCCGAGCTCAACACCAGATAGAACACCGGCTGCTCCGCCGGATTCACCTTGCGGAGGGAGGGGGGGCTGGCCAGGTCTTCCGGCAGCTGGCGGCTGGCCTGGGAGATGGCGGTCTGCACGTCCTGGGCGGCCGCGTCGATGTTGCGATCGAGGTCGAACTGCAGGGTGATCTGGGTACTGGACTGGCTGCTGGTGGAGGTGATCGTGCTCACCCCGGCGATGCTGGAGAACTGCTGCTCCAGGGGGGTGGCCACCGCCGTCGCCATGGTTTGCGGCGAGGCCCCCGGCAGGGAGGCGTTCACCTGCAGGGTGGGGAAGTCGATTGTGGGCAGATCGCTGATCGGCAATTGCTGGTAGCCGATCAGGCCGAACAGCACCAGGGCCAGGGTGAGCAGCACCGTGGTGACGGGCCGACGGATGGATGTGGCCGAAAGGTTCACGGCTTTGTGCGCCCCTTGTCGGCTCGGTCTCGCTTGCCCTGGGGCCGCTCGGCGATGGTGGCCCCGGGGCTGAGGGCGAACTGCCCCTTGGTGATCACCCGGTCACCGGCGCTCAGGCCCCGGTTCACCACCACCAGCCCGTCGGCGGCGGGGCCGGTGCCGATCATCCGCACCTGGGCCTTGCCCCCCTTGGCCTTGCCGGTGGCCACGTACACATAGGTGCCCTTCTGGCCCGTCTGCACGGCGGTCAGGGGCACGAGGAGCACGTTCTGCAGCTGCCGCAGCTGCAGCGTGCCTTTGACGAACTGGCCCGGCACCAGTTGTTGGTTGTCGTTGGCGAAGCTGGATTTGATCCGGGTGGTGCCGGTGCTGGGGTCAACGGTGTTATCGATGGAGGTGATCCGCCCCCGGGGGCCCGGCCCGCCTCCCGGTGCCTCCAGCTGGACCGCCAGGCCAGGCCGCAGCTCGCCGAGTAGGCGCTGGGGCAGGGCGAATTCCACGTTGATCGGGGAGAAAGTGTTGACCACGAGCAGGGGGGTGTTCTCCTGGTCCCGCACGTAGTTGCCCACGGTGACCCTCAGCTGACCGGCGCGGCCGTTGATCGGCGAGCGGATGAGGGTGCGTCGCAACTCCAGGAGCGCCGTGGACTCGGCGGCCCGGGCCGCCGCCACGTTCGCCTGGGCGCTGGCGATGGAGCTGCGGCTGCTGGCGGCGGTGGCCTCCTGGGCCTCGGCTTCGGAGAGGAACTGGTCCTGTTGGTCGTTGCTGACCGCCCCCTGGGCACCGAGTTTGCGGTAGCGCTCCGCCCGCACCCGGGAGCTCCTGGCCTGGGTGGCCGCGCGCCTGGTATCGGCCCGGGCCTGCAGCACCCCGGCTTCCGCCTTCTGCCGGTTGGCGGTGGCCTGGCGGAGGGCGGCCTGGAATTGGGCCGGATCCAGGCTGAGCAGCAACTGGCCGGTGGCCACCTGTTGGCCCTCCCTGAAATGCACCTGCTGCAGCAGCCCTGAGACTTCCGGCCGGATGGCGGCGGAGGCTACGGCCTTGACTTCGCCGGTGAGCGGGAACTCCACATCCAGGGAGCCTTGCCGCACCTTGGCGGTTTCCACCAGTACCGGGGGGCGTTTGCGGGGCTCGCCTTGTCCCTGGAGGACCCCTTTCAGGATCAGGCCGGCGATGAGGAGTCCGCCGGCGGTGAGGGCCAGAGGCCGGATCGGCAGTGGGGGTCGGGTCACGGGGTCACGTTAGGAGTCGCATGCCATCGGTTCGTGTGCGCCGCGCAACCCAGAGTCGCCAAGCTGTGACCAGGTTTTTCATCGCGCTTCTGCTCAAGCTGCCTTGCTGCCCCGGGGCGTTGGCCCAGCTTCGGGTGGCTCCATCAGCAGGCACGGTGCCATCGCTGCGGCAGACCCTTGATGCCGCCGCACCGCTGGTGGTGCCCAGCAGGTTCAGGGGCTGGGGGATCCTTCGTCCGTTCCCAGCAGGTCGTCGAGCCGATCGAGCACCAACTCCAGCTCCCGGGTGGGAAGCAAGGTCGCCCCGGCGTCGCGGCTCTGGAGCAACAGTCCCTGGAGGGCGAGCAGTTCCCCAGAGGCGCTTTCCAGCAGAAGGTTGAGGTTCAAGAGGCGAACCTCGCGCCCGTCATGGCCCTGGCGGGCCAGGTCCAGGTTGGCCTTCAGCTGCGACACCAACCGCCGTCGCTGCTCCTGAATCACACCGCTGGCGCCCTTGGCCCGTCGTTCCTCCTCCGCGAGCCTCTGGCGCAGGCGGTTGACGGGCACCAGGCTGGCGCCGGTTGAATCGAGTTGCCGGGCGAAGGTGGTGATCCGCCCAGGCAGTTCCTGGATTCGCTGGCAAAGGATCTGCAGTTCCGCCAAGGTCTCCATCTCGTCGGGGCCGTGGAGGCGGGCGCTGGCGTCCTGGCCCAGCTGCTGGGAGCGGCGCCCCAGATCCAGGGCGCTCGCCTGGGCCTGCTCCAGCGCCGCCTCCGCGTCGGGGCCTGGCTTGATCTGGGGTTCCAGCTCACTGCGACGCCGCAGGCTGCCCACCGCGACCGAGCAGGCCACCGCTGCGCTGGCGCTGATGGGCACCCCCAGGCCCGTGGCACGGACGCCGACCACCAGCACCACACCACCGGCCAGCACGGCCAGGGGGAAGTGGAGCGGGTTGGGCAGGTTCAGGGCGGGGA